>Ga0099826_10003428_pt1 | contig 10754 bp, 8 predicted proteins | sample Mtrugardesep15_FD_76830 | JGI IMG/M metagenome (GOLD analysis project Ga0099826, IMG submission 76830) | Root nodule microbial communities of legume samples collected from California, USA - M. trunc garden sep15 | ecosystem: Host-associated > Plants > Roots > Nodule | place: USA: California...
TATAGAAACATCTAGAATGCTCTAGAGTGACTTAGGGCCCAAGCTGCTTGGGGCTTAAGTCACCGAATTACAAGCCCATGAAGAGCTATAAATACCATCTCTTGAGATCATTCTCAAGGCATCACGAAAAGAGACTAAACCCTAGTTTCTAATATTGTACTCACTGCAAGTACATGATTGAACAACAATATTATGATCAACGTACCTTGATTCTGCTTCTGGGGGCAATTTTTCAAGATTAGTTCGACTGCATCCTTGTCCCCTTTTACAACAGCAAGGAAAAGTACTGATTCCTTTGCATGATTAATAATATCTAATACAAATTCATAACAAGAATTTGCCAATGAGTATCCAGACAAATCTTCAGTTTTGTAAAGTTCACAAACTTTGAAAATCATATCCCTGCTCATATTGCTTTTCTCACTTAACATTGCCTCATGTAACATAGTGTTGCCTTGAACATTCTTCTCCTTCACAAAATTTAACAAGTCCTCCATATTTGATTTTTCATCATACTCTTCTTGGTCATCCTTATTTTTTTTCGTGTATTCTAACCATGCCATTTTTATATCATGCCGTTCGATATTAGCATAATTTGCTAGTAGCTTTTCAACGGTTGAAATGTGTCCACCATTTGCAGCAACATGTAATGCACTATCATTGTTTTTGTTAAATTTGAACAAAAGTTTTGGAACACGTTCAATTACAAGATTCACAATTTCATTATTACCATACCAAGCTGCAATATGTAGCACTGTATTTTCCATAGGAGTCTCAATTTTTGTTAAATTAGTGAAATCCAACAAATTCGTTGAAACTCCATATACCAACTCATATGCTTCATTAAGCAAATTAATTTGATCGTCGAATTCGCAACATTTTGGAAGGATCTCAGTTACTTCTGAGAGTTCAATTTCAAGTTCATGTTCCTCATCATTACTAACATTCATTGAGGCTTCTTCATCTTGCAATGGTTCAGCGAAAAAATTAATTAGAAATGTACATGTTTAGATTTATATTGTATGACTAGAGCAATATTATACTCATCAACTTCAACATTCTTTTCTCTCAAAAATAAAATAAAATCATAAGTGCATTTTGACCCTCAAATATTGCGATTGTACGATTTCGATCAACTATTTTTTTCACTTATAATTTGATTGTCTATCAACAAAGTTCTTCAAAATTCATATTAAAGTATCATCATTTGTTGACGTTTCTCCTCTTTTAGTTCAACTTTTCTCTAAAATTAAAAATATTGAACCAACTAAAATTGACATTTCTTTTAAAACAAGGAAAGACGAAATCACATACACAAGTTACAAATTTTGTACGGATCAAATTATGCTTGATATTGAATCACAATCCTCCCTCATGAGTAAATTTTTTAATAGAATATGTGATGAGAGAAATAACATGTGCAAAAGTGTAAAATAAAATTAAAGAATCACCAGTAAAATATAATATACAGAAAATATGGAGGTGTAACTTACATAGTAAAATAATTTTCTCAGCAAATGTGCTTTCCCTTGGCGTATTGGGTGCCAGAGACCTTGAAACATCTATCTATATATATTATTGTAATTTATTCTTTAAAGTTCTTTACGTGTGAAATGTTAATTATCTACTCTTTCTAGTAGTACACCTTTAATTTATTCTATTTAAACTTTTCCCTCTTTAATAAATCGATTACTACAATTAAAGAACAATACTTTTCTCTATTGACAATAAAAATATATATCCTCCCTTTCTTGATTAGGACGATTAAACAAGTTGTGAAACTCGTGGAGTAAGATTGTTAGGTTGTTTATGTATATGCATAAAATAGATAATGCAAATCGTTCTTAATATTTTTTTACCTTCTCATAATAATTAATTAGATAAAGTTTCGGAAAGCAAAAGTTCAAAATAAAAACTTGATGACATATAAAAAATAATTCAAAGGGCAAATAGTAACTAAACATTCAATCTAATACTTATCAATTTTCTCTTTCACCTTCTTAACCATATCTCATATTTCATCGTCTCCTCCATTCAAATATCCATGTACTATAATTAGAATTTGTCGACATCTTTCCTCTAATCCTTAAGTGCTATAATTACTTTTTAGATGATTCTAGCCATGTACTATTTAGCCACTTAAATGTTACAATCAGAGTGGCAAATTGTAAGCAATAATCCTCAGAGTGACAAATTCTAGCCATGAGAAATATAATACCCAATTCTCACTTTTTAGTTTTTATCAACGGTGGTTTCTTAACTTGAAGAGTAAAATAAGTAGAAAAATAGGCCATACCAAATCGGTATATTCCTTTTAGAAGGGGAAGGGAGGGAATGTTTACTTTTCTTTTTTATAAGGCATGTCAACCTAGTTAGTATGTCTTCCATTCTTTTTGATGTCAAACTCTAAAGTTACCAAAAAAATGAGAAAAAGTTATAATAATTTTTTTTTTTGAATCGAAAAAAGTTATAATAATTAAACATTGTTTTTATTTTTTCACCAAATAATAACTTTCCATATGGCCAGACTTTTTTGTTAAATTCAATATTTGTATTTATTTATAATCATTTACAAAATAATTGTGAGAAAATATTATAGAAGAAATTATAAGTGTCAGAGTTCATTTCTATTTAGCATAATTTTTTTATATTTTATAGTCATGTGTACAGTTATTTTAGTTTTTCCTTCAAAATAATTTTTTAAAAAAATATTATTTTAAATATGTAAATTTCAGTTATCTTACAATTTTCGAATATATGAGTTTTACATTAAAAAGGATAAGGAAAAAAAGAAGAAGATCTTATAATTTCAGAAGCAAAGAGTATATGTTTAAATACGTGACCCTTTTATAAATTATTTTATATATTGTTGACTATTTTATATATTATTGTTTATAAATGTTGTGATCAAAAGGCATACTTGAAGGTTTATTAAAAAAAAAAGGTATACATGAAGGCTAGATGGTTAGTTAGAATCAAAGTTTGCTTTCCTTTTTTCGAGGTTTTCTATAGATTTTCTCTACTTGATGCAATTCTATTCAAAGCATCTTCTATTTGATTTAATTTTCCTCAATAAATACTTTCTTTTTCAAGTTTACAGGAACCCATTGATGTGGTGGAAAACTGCTTTGCTTTTAATAATTTGAAAAAGGGAAAATATGCAAAGCAATTGTCTCATTTGGTGTGGTAAGCTACTTCATGGAGCATTTGGTTGATGTAGAATGGCTTTCTTTTTCAATGGGAATGTGGCAAATGTGAAAGAGAGAGTTGATAAAAATGATTGTCTCATGTTTCAAATTATATTCTTCCCCATTCTACTTTATAATTCCTTGTTTTCTCATACTTTTCTACTATGTTCTTCAATGCTCATACTCTTATATTGTCTTCTACTTTGTATTCTCACACTCTTCTACTATGTCGATTATGATCATCACATGATCAATTATCTAACCATCATTAATTGACTAACTTGAATACTAAGGGATTATTAACCCAATCTAACCCTTTGATTTGAATTAATGATTATCATTGTTCAACCCCTAGGCTAATTTATGGAGTTCAAAACCTCACAATCGATCAACCTATCTTTCTTCTTTTATGAACTAAGAGTATGATTAAACATCAATGTAAAACTTAGACATCCAACTCTGCTACCACTCAAACATATATTATTAAAAAAAGAAAAAAAAATATGTACAAGAAGGGGACCAAACCAAACCCTCAAAAAAGGCCAAAATCAAGCACAAAAGAAAAGCAAAATCAAGGAAAAGAAACATCCCTTAGGGAAAATGTTGATGTTCAATCACCCTTGGGGAGGATTAACCACAGCTGTCTCCTTGGCTATTTGAGTTTATGGAACAAATTCCTCTTGTGATGACGTGGCATTGTTACGATTTTTGTCCATTTCAGGCATCCTCATATGTTTCAACAATCAGTTCATCAAGAATGTTTGACTGTTTTTGGTGTTCACCAGGAGAAGTTTCATGTTGTGGGTCATCATTCTCAACATTCATAACATGCATCGGTGGCGGTGGCAGGGAGGTATGCTGTGACACAGGTTCCAAGATTGGAGCGTTCTCTTCATGATGCTGAACCATCACGGGAGTGTCAATCCTTTCTGATCCTTCCTGTACTTGCCTTACAATGGACTGTTCAACAGAGTCTTCCAAAATATGATCATACCTTGCCATGAACTGATTTCTAGGAAATACAGACTGAGATCCATGCCTTTGCCTAGCTGCAGCTAGTTGAGACTGATTAAACAACAAAATACAGAAGTCAAGTATATGAATCACATCGGTGACATGTGATATGCAGAAACTCCAAAGCTGCTCACAAACATAATCGATATCTGAAAAAGTCAATTCTTACCTTTGAATTATAAGCATCTTCCGAAATATGATCAAGCCTTATTCTTCTAGGAAAGAAAGTCTGAGATCCATGTCTTTGCCTAACTGCAGCTACAGACTGAGATCCATGTCTTTGCTTAACTGCAGCTACAGACTGAGATCCATGTCTTTGCCTAACTGCAGCTACAGAGTGAGATCCATGTGTTTGCCTAACTGCAGCTGGTTGAGACTGATTAAACGACAGAAGTATGAAACACATCAGTGATCAGTGACATGCAGAAATTTCAAAGCAGATCACTGCCTTTCAATTTATTTTAAATCAACGACACAAACATAATCGATATCTGAAGAAGTCAATTCTTACCTTTGCAAGTGGTATCAGGAAAGGGGCCTTCTTTACAATTTTATTTGCTCGTGTATTTGCTATAGAAGCCTGTGGAGAAAAGATTATATAACTACCAAATTAAGATTATCAATCATTTCACCTAATAACAATAGTAGGGAGAGAGCATACCTGAGATATGAAAAAATTATTCACCCCATCAGCATGGAAATCACTGGGAGATGTAAACTGTCGTCTGTTGTTCCGATCGTGGAGCTAAGGGAAGAAAATATAGAAGTAAGTTAGAAAAAGATAAAGATAAACAATTTATATGCATATTGTTATGGTTATGGTTATGGTTATTGGATGTCATTGCATATGGGTCCATCTTCACGGAATAGACCAAGAGGAAATTGTAACAGTGAGAAAAACCTCAAAATATCTCTTATTAAATAGAAAAAGAGTATTATTGGTGAGAAAAGAGTAAAATCGCAATTACAGGAAGGATAAGATGTCCTTCAAAGAGAAATACGAAAAAAATAAAACAATAAGGGGAAAAATAATAAAAAAACGTAGTAGATATGGGTGTCCAGTCTCTGGTAAAATGCCGTAAATAAGGGTGTCCAGTCACTGATAATTATGGCATTGCACTGTAAAAGCCATAAATAAGAAAAGATCGAGAAAGCAAAGCCCCAAGAGATGCCTTTGAAGATACACAAAATATGACAATATCATGACAGCCTTTTAGCCCAATGGAGAGGAAATATAAAACTAAATATACAACAACTGAGATTGATTCCACTCTTCTACCTGGGACAGGAGTTCAGAGACGACTATGCTAACCCTCTGTTGAATGGCTTCAATAGACAGCTTTTTACTGCTTGTCCTAACTGGAATAGATCTAACTGAATTAGCAAATGAGGTATGATTTACCTGCAGTAGCTGCCACAGAGCCTGCAAAAGAGTGAAGTGACTGAAACTAACTGTAATTGCAAAATGTTACATTTATATGAAGCAATATAAGGAATGTAAGCAATATTATATTTATGGGTCATTCCCCCCAGTTTTAATAAACATAAACTCTCCAGTTCTTTGAACAAGTGGGCACATAAACTTGCAAAGATTTGACACAACTTATCTGGATCTTCTTTAAAGTGAAAGGAAGAAAAGGTCCCATTTCAGTGAACAATTAATTAATGAGCTTCTTTCCTAACGATTTCAATCTCAGAACTCTCAACAAATTTTCATAAAAAATAGATAATCTATTTCTCAAACATTACCTGCTTCAATAGAATGATGAGGCTGCTCATATCCTTCAGTGATAGGGGTTTCTCCTGCTCATAAAATTCCTCATTATCAACCATCATAAGCATATGCCTGACCAGAAAAAAGATTAGAATATACTTCAGTTTTCACGTTCAAACAAGACTGTGATTAGATTTAAAGAAAATTAAAGGACCATGGGCACATAGGCGTTCATACACCAATACAAGTGCTCTCTCCGTCCCAAATTATAAGCAAAAGAGACCCACTTTTGACCTATTTAATATTGCTCCAAAAATACCCTTATGCTACTTATTGGAGATACCCACATGTCTATGCATTTCCAGTGTATCATCCCACATGTTTATGTAGTTTCAAAAACATGCCTAGTGTGAAATAATTTTGTTTGGCCTCTACATTAATTATTCATCAATTACCGATGCATGTGATCGTTATTAGCACTATCCTTGGAATAAAACCCTTGCAGTATTAAGGAAAAGTTTATGCTTTTTAACATTAAATATCTTTAAGGGTAGTTTCGGAAACATGGTTACTTTTTTGGCAAATTCTAGAATATTAAATAAGAATCGACTCGTTTTCTTAGTAACTGTGAAATGATTTTTTTTGCTTATAAATTGGGAGGGAGTATAAATACATAAAATTTCTTACTTGTAGACAGGACAGAATACAGCAATAGGTAATAGCCAACCAGGGGCATCCCCTGAGAGGTATGATAACCGCTTAGACAAAGATGACCATTTTTTATTCTCATGGCACCGTTTCATAAATTTCCAAAGAATAGGAACAAGGTCAGTTCTGTAGGCGAGCACAGTCATAATACTTTCAAGTGGCAATGTGTTCAAGATAACATATAAAAACCCACAAACTGCACCAACAGCTGCAACCTCCATATCATCTAGCCCATTGGCAGCTGAAATATCTCTGAATAATATATTTGTCTGCACATGTCAAAAATATGACACACCATCAATTTTAAAAAAAATAAAAAATACAACAACCAAGCCTTTTCCCACTAAGTGAGGTCACCAATTTTTCATAAATTACTGGTAAAGCAAAATTTTGATGGCACTTAAGATACAAAAGTCATTTGCATAATGGTATACCAGTTGCAGAAGGAAGCGAGTATCTATAGAATTACAAATTTGTTGATCCAATTTCCTATCCAGAGCTACTTCCATGACTTCATCATCGCCTGTCATATCATCCTCAGCAATCATAGAATCTGAAATTAACACTGACCCGCTTAAAAACAAATGGTACAGAGAGATACATAGAATCATTTCATATTTTCTTAAAAATGATAATTTTATCAACTATGATAATTTTGGCAACTGTTAGTTAAACTTGATTCTTCTCGTAACTATAGTTAATTTGTGTGCAAGGCTAAATGAAGAATGAGAACAAATGAATCCAAGGATTAAAATTAATGGTATTTTATGGACCACCTATAATGGTGGTCCATATTTGCCTTAGCCTTCTTTTATTCATAAAAATGGAAGATACAAAATGAGATGAAAGTTAATAATGTTCAATGTAAGAAGTTAGAAAGAAAGGGAAAATCATCAGTCAAACCAAACTATGTGATTAGAAAACATACTTTCTCTACTATCAGATCTTGTCAAAGAGGGGTGTGCCTCCAGTAAAACTGTAGTAACAGCTGCAAGGTCCATGGCCTGAATAGAAATAAATACAAATCAACTTTAAAACATACACACGGTTGCATGCAAACGTTTCAAACTTCAATTGCATAAAAAATCAAACAACTTAAACCACGAACAGTCTACCAGTACCCGACCACCTTGCAAATCGAAAAAAAAAAACTTTCAATGTCATACGGTCATATTTAAAGACAAAGATTTATGTAAAATGATCTGAAGATATTAAAAAGATTATACATATGGAATATCCAAAACTTGTTTAGTATGCAGAGCTTTAGAGCTCCAACTCTCTAAAGGAGTGCTTAGATAAACAATTTAATAAGTGTGTTTATTCGGTAAAAAATTATCATACCAGATCTTATGTTGCCAACTTATTTGTATTCTCAACATTTGTTTTCACCATAAAATTAGAATTTAATTAGGGATGGTTTAAAATTGAAGAGAAGATGCGAGTAAGTTTTGCATTAATTGTTTCCATAAGCTTCTCAAGGAGCTTATTAAGATAAGATTTTTAAAACATTTACACAAGTGCTTAGGTCATGAGATGAGGGCGATGCCAGATAAACCCTTTAAAATGCCCCATAAATCTGTTTCAACCTGTTTGTGCTTCCTCCTTTCCTAAGCAAGAAATCAGCCTTTAATTTCTATATCTTTATGCGTTTCTTCAATTATACAACATAGAGAAAACGTATATCCACCGCGACAACAGCCTTTAACGTAATCCAAGATAAGTGATAAAGGGAGATACATGAAAGATATCAAACATAGAGTATTGATAAAAAATGGCACAATGTAGGATTAATAAGCTTACCATATCGAATGAACAGTCAGGTTGAGACAAAGCATATCCACCAATTTCTAATATATTTCCAAGAAGACAGGCATAGGTAGGAAATTCATCTGATATATTCTTAGGTAGAAAACTGATCAGATTTGGCACAAATGTTGCCATTTGATGAATGTGATGTTGGATCATGCCTTGTCTTGCAAAATCCTGAGTACCCAAAAATAATCCAACTTTTCACAATACTTGCCAAAGTTAGTAGAAAATAATATTCAACAATATAAACAAGCGCACGAAGGAAACTCCAGCATGGAAGTTGGAGAAATAAAAGACACAATGACTATCGTGGACAAAAATGCCAAGAGTCCCACTTCAGCTAAGAAATGACACGAAGTTGTGTTTATAAATGTTGGGTAGTCCTCACCTTACAAACCAGTTTTGTAGGATTAAATGGGACAATTCTAATGCCATAATATAACAATTCTAAGATGGTAAGTGGTAACAGAGTCTGTCCAAGATTTGTTGGACAACTGACAACTTTTCATCATATGCATATTTTTGCTAATCTTCAATATCTTCGCGTCACAGAAAGTAATAGCGGTGTGGCGATATGTCGCAGAACTGATCGCGCTGTTAGTGGCGCTATGGCAGCACAAAGTCATTTTGAAGATGAAAGAGTTTTCGTGGCTGAATCTGTATTTTATGTTGAAAATGTATGTTTTCAGGCCAGATCTACATTTTACGACCACAAATGTCTTGATTTTTCTGGTCAGATCTTTTTATCTTTCTTGTTTCTGCTGTGGTGGCTGCTTGCTCACAGTCAAAGGCAGCGCTCCATGTTGAAGGATATTGGGAAAAACCCAAGTCCCGCATCGGATAGATAAGACTCGTGATAAGAGTTTATAAAGAGCAGGCACAACTAAACTTATGAACCGGTTTTGTAAGGATGAGTTGTTAGGCCCCAAATTCCAACATGGTATCAGAGCTTGTCGAATTCAAGGGTCACCTACCTATCCACACACCAAACCCAAAAAGAGTCTCGGGCGTGAGAGGGGTGTATTTGGAAAAATTGGATAGATAAGACTCTTGATAAGATCTTATAAAGAGAAGGGACTCCTCAAATTATGAACCGGTTTTGTAAGGATGAGTTAGGCCCCAAATTTCAACAAAGGAGAAGATTAGATCAATTTAGGTTAAAAGAATATTTCACTTCTCTGCCTTAAAACCCAATACAAAAAATATAATATAAACTAATCTTTAAACATAAAGGAACCCACATGGGTTGGCTTGGGACTTTGGAGTGTGCCCATCTCAAAGTCTCGGGTTCATTTCTCCCCGGTGTCAATTTTGGTTGGCTAATTTGTCTTTTAAAAAAAAAATGTAAACTTAAAGGCAGCAAAACCATATAGCATACTGACTTTATAATTAACATGCCTTTATATTGTAAAAAGCAATAGTACTAGTTCAAACCAAAAAAACATTAGTACTAATATAACTAATAATATAAACTAAAATAATAAAATGAAAAAGTAACATAATTAACTAAAAAATTATGTCAAAACATGCAATTAAATAAAAGTAATATTATTTAATAATAATAGAAAAATAATTGAATAGTAAAGTAAAATAATAATAGTAATAATAAAATAATGGTAAATAATTACTTGCATATAATTAGTATTAAATTATTTAATTATAATGTATAAATATAAATTATTTAGGATATATAGATTATTTTATATAATATAAATTATTGAGACATAAATTATTTTATTATATATATATAGTATGAATTATTTAGACAAATATAAATAAATGTTTAAATAGCAGCCATCCCACTATACGCTATCGCACTTTCGGGGTTGGCTGCTCCACTATCCGGGGTTGACAACTGTGGAACTTACTTGGTTATATAAAATAATAAAATAAAGTAACATAATTAACTAAAAAATTATGTCAAAACATACAATTAAATAAAAGTAATATTATTTAATAATAATAGAACAATCATTGAATAGTAAAGTAAAATAATAATGGTAATAATAAGCTAATGGTAAATAATTACTTGCATATAATTAGTATTAGTATTAAATTATTTCAATATAATGTATAAATATAAATTATTTAGGTTATATAGATTATTTTATATAATATAAATTATTGAGATATAAATTATTTTATTATATATATAGTATGAATTATTTAAACAAATATAAATAAATATTTAAATAGCAGCCATGCCACTATACGCTATCGCACTTTCGGGGTTGGCCGCTTCGCTATCCGGGGTTGACAACTGTGGAATTTACTTGGTTATATCTGATATATAAGCTTATTGCACATTGACATGCTACTAA
>Ga0099826_10003429_pt1 | contig 10753 bp, 4 predicted proteins | sample Mtrugardesep15_FD_76830 | JGI IMG/M metagenome (GOLD analysis project Ga0099826, IMG submission 76830) | Root nodule microbial communities of legume samples collected from California, USA - M. trunc garden sep15 | ecosystem: Host-associated > Plants > Roots > Nodule | place: USA: California...
ATAAATGTAACTTCAAAAAATAATTTTCGCACGCTTACGCGTTTATAAAGTTTCATATAAATTTTTATAATATAACTTGACCCCACTTATTAAAATTTCTGGATCCGTCACTGACCACATGTAAAAATATTATCTCTGAATAAACATTATGCTTGGGAAATACCATAAGCTGGTAAAACTAGGGAGGAAGAATGAAAATTAACAATCCAGATCATGATGAAAAACATGCCAATTTATATTCTTTCTATTCTCTTTCTCATTTTTTATTTACCCAACTAAGGACATCAAATTATTAGAGAAGAATCATTTCAATAATTGCCATGAAAATATTGCAATATTAATTTGCAATCAAGTTGTTCAGAGTGCAATGTACTAACATTTTTCTTTTTGGGTCTGAAATGAACTAACATTGAACAAAATGGATAAACAACTGAACCACGAGTGGTTTCCTTGTATCTACGGAAACACAACTAAATCTTGTTTCTCCGCCAAAATTCACAGCATTCTGTTAGATTGCAATTGGAGAAAAGTATATATTGTAAATTCATAGTTATCTTTCATCAAGAATGAGTTAGCTACGAGGCTTCAAAAATTATGCTGTCTGTTCTAAGTTTACTCTTCACATCATCTATCTCCTTCATTTGTTTCTGTAAAGAAAACAGATTACCATCAAGACAAGTGAAAAAGAAGTTTGATCAACAAGATTGAAGAGGATTCATTGGCAAAAATAAATATGCCGCACCTCACATAAGGCCTTCCAACATGCTTCAGACTTATCATATTGGTGTGTCCATTCAATAGCCATTGTGTATTCAATATTATTGGGCTGTGAACAATGTGATGTCGATACAGCATTTCTCTATAAAAAGTAAAGAAGGCACTGTAAATCATATTTTCTAGTTTGTGGTAAAACTAATGGATCAGCAAGTTGAGTTAAACTACCATCTCTCTTTGCTTGTGAAGCGCAGCTCTACTAATCGACAGATGACCAATGAATGTGCTTTGCTTGACTGGATCTCTTACAGTTCCCATCCTGGCAGTGACAACCCTGCAGGAAACTTACAGACATTGTTATATACATAGAACAATCACGCAATGCTTAAATTGCATAAAAAATATTAGAACTGTCTAATAATCACAGATGTTTCATTTCTTTCCATTGCAATAGAAGATGGTCCATGACTACATGCTAAAGGAAGAATGCATTTGGTTTGCATTATTCAGCACTTCCCCTATCATCAACCATAAAATGTTTCAAGGCTCCACACTTGGTGCAAAATATTTGTTTCTGTTATTTATTTTGTTAACCAAATTGTGAAGAAATATAAACTGAAGTTACTCAACCATTCTTCTATGATGACTTCAAATCTGAATTAGAAAATTTTACGTGGTTTGCATATACAAACTTACCATTTACTGTTCTCTGGCCTGGAAACCACGATTAGGACACTAATAGTTATTAAAGCCATTCAGCTTACAAGCTCAAGGCTCAAGGCTCTAGGATGACAGCTTAACATTGGTTTGAATCTCTAGTGTTGAGTATGGCTCATACTTGCCCTAATGCAGTCAGGATCGAGATCCTACGTAGGATCGGTCGGCTGGTGAAGGAACGTCAAAATGAGGAACGTAACACGGTTCGTAAGTAGGATCAGTAGGTTATTGATAAAATTGAGAGATATAATATAAAAATAGAATATAGAGGAAAAACAAAGGAACCAAGCAAAAAAAAAGAGGAAATAGAAGAAAAACAGAGGAAACAAGCAAAAAAATAGAGAAAACGGGGAAAAACAGCGAAAACAGGGAAAAACAGAGCAAAAACGAACCGGAGTGAAGTCGAAGCACAGTGGAGGTGCCGTGGCACGTAGAATCATAAGATCCTACGAGCCAGCACTCGATCCTTGCTACTATTAGTAACCCAAAACAAATCTTTTTACTCTAGTCTAAGAATTGCATTAAAAAAAAACTACTATAGCCCATGTGTCGTCAGAGACGTGTACAATTGACAACCAATCATTTTGTTCTTGTGCATTTATTTATCTACATTCTTTCAAGTCGGATTTTCTATTCTAACATCTAGTCTCTACAATCAATAAGTTGAACGAACTTTCGAGTACAATACAACCCGTAAGCATATGCTGCACCTTTCAAAGTTGCTTAACTATACCACAGCAATTGGGACATAGTGTCCTGTGTCCATATTTGTAGGTTTTCTACTTTATAATATTTTCAGGAGGTACAAGGTGTGTTGGATGTTATTCAAGTTCTGGAGCGGAACAGAATGACAAAGAAGAGAAAAGGAAAGCAATAAATGAAATACCTCCCGTCTTCAAGAATAAGGCATCTCCTGTTCAACTCAGATATTGCGTTTGCAGCTGCATCTTTTGATCTGAAAATAGCCAATGCTCTACCTGTCGGTGGATGAGCAAACAAAGTCACTTGATGATCTAACAACAGAAAATTACCATTAGCAGTGGATTTCATGTTTTCCATCATAACAATGAAAGACCAACAATGAAAATGAAACATGAAATAGTATGCTGTTAATAAAAGTAAATCTGTACGTACCATAGTATGTATTGGACGTCGGGCTCAATTCTATCATTCTTGCCTCAACCTTTTCTTTGAGAGCATGCCAAACAAGGTCCTCAACAAGTGAAGAAAAGTAAATAAGAAACAAGACAATTAGACATGGAGGCAACATTAAATTAAAATTTGAACCCAAACTCCTTACTCCCTCCGTATCTATTAATAAGACCCCTTTTCACCTCTTTTTTTGTCCCTTTTACAAAATTCCAAATGCTTTAAAGATTTCTTTACAAAAATGTCACTATTTAATCTACCATTGAGAAACATAAATACATTTTCTCTCTTATGACAATAATAATTATAGGGTTAAATATATAAAACTAACAAACATAATAGAGTGGAGTGAGTACTAGGGTGAAGTAATTCATCTCTCAACAGACAGGTGCATCCATCATATCCATTTAAGTTTCAATTACACGATTATGAATCCACACGACACAATCCCACACAACATTTTGCAAACTCTATTGCGTCAAAGGTACTTCCAAAACTATATTAGAACGGGAGAAAAAGTTGGATCCTAGATACCTCAACTTCAAACGACGTGTAGGATGGATCCAGATTACTCAGTAAAAGCAGGGTACCCAACTCTTGAGCTTTCTGTAGTCTTTCTTCCCAAGGCTACAAAGAAAATTATTATATATAAAGCAGGCATAATAATCGCTTCATGTCACTATCTTTGGATGTCACATACATATACAAACATTCTACTATGAGAAAATATGATTGGAAGCACGGATAAGAATAGGAATCTATACAATATTCATTGAACAGGACACTTCATTCTGTATTATTATGCAATACTCTTCTTTATTTGCAGTACAGAAACAGAATTCCTTACTGATTTTTGAAATCCAAATAGGGTTAACTGGGCTAATTTTAAACAAACCTAGGTCATATTCATTCATGGCACACAAGCCAGAAAGATTTTAAACTAACCTAGGTCATATTCATTCATGGCATACAGGCCAAACAGTTTTTTTTTTTTTGAGACAAAATACAGCCAAAAAGATTGTAAAGTGGTTGCATGTAATTGTCATTTGGTGATATTTACAACTGAGATTATTCCTCTATATAACTTGGTAAATTTACAATCAATACCACAAGGATGTAGATAAACTGCTTAAAATTAAAAGTATCTTATTAAGATTTAATTGAATAACTAATTACGAAATAAAAGAGTGATTCAATCGTTTCACGTGGAAAACCAATATTTCATAAAGGTTAATATGCTAGACATTCTAAGTAGCAAAAAACCTGATAATATCGATCAAAATTCAATAAAAGAAAGAAAAAAGATACTCCCTCCGTCCCAATTTGTATGTAGCTTTAGGGAAAAAAAATTGTCCTACAACATTGATGTTACTTTTCCTATTATAACCTTAACTATTTATTACTCTCTTCTTTCAATTCTTTCATTTATCTTTCCCATATTATTTATTAAAGATGGTTTTGTAAATGAACTGATAGTATCTCTTTTCCACACAATATTAATTTCATTTCTTAATAGGTGTGAAATGCCCAAAACGTCATACAATTTGGGACGGAGGGAGTAATAACTAAATGTAAAACATGGAGATCTTGCTTAATATAACTTTAGTTTTAATAATCAAAATAGAAAAGAAATCAGCAGCACAGGAAAAAAAATGAATGAAACAAGAAAAGGTAAAAGAAACTGTTTATTAATTTAGATGACCGAGAAAATTACAAAGTAATCTACAAGCTCAAGAATCCAAACAACAAAAAAACTATTTACTAATAAATCCAAGTTGTTGCTCAAAACCTGAACCAAGAATCCTTAATAGAAATAAGGAAATAAAAACTCACCATTTTCTTAAACCACTTTCTTTTCTCCTGCAACAATAAATATGCGCGTTAGCAAAGGATTAGAGCAGTGACTGGAGTCACACACACATACACGAAACCACATTTACAAGTTATAATTGTGAATTTTGTTTTTGTTACCACCAACATTCCCAATCTTTTTATCTTGCTTCAGAACTCATGTTGTAAAGTTAAATCATTGGTATCAACTATCAAGTGAAGAAAGGACATTTTGAAATCATGAACATATAATGATGATTAAACTTTCATATGTTAACAATATTTGCTCTGTTGAATGTCTAAACACACCAAAACCAAGCAGATAAACTATAATGTATCCAATTTATTCACCTTATCAATGGAACCTCTATTAATATTAATAAGATATTTTTTTGGCTTGTCCAAAAATATAAAAATTAATAAGATTTTATTTTCATAAAAAAAAATTATTTGTTTTATTCTTGTCATGATAAGGAAGAAGGGAAACAAGCACATTTGGAGAGCACAGTACAAAGGATAGTTCTATGCTGCATCTCATATAAGGTTCTCAAGGCGGTCCTTTGTTTACCTATCTCAATAAAATCTATGATTGGCCTCGAAATTTGGACAAATAGAAGTTTAGCTCCTAAACTTGGATTATTTTTTCAAGAAAGCAGTATAAACTCTGTCAGAAAAAGAAATCAAAACTACGATTACCATTATGAATTTTAGAAACTTACTGCATTAGGCCTTTCAGTCACCTCGGTAACTTTCCTGGTTGGTTTGACACTTTCATCATGTCTAGATTCTTCCTTCTCATCAAATTCATCTTTCATTTGGGAGTTGCTGCTATGACCAATGGTTGACTTCTCTTCTACGATCTTCATTTTTTTAAATGGCGAGACATTCTCAGAAGTTCTCAATTCATCTTTATCTATATTTTCAACATTCCAACGCATGATATCAGAAGGAGCAGTCTTACTCTTAGTCTTAACAGCGTCTTTAACTTCATCTTTTAAATTCCCAGATGTTCTCATCTTTATCTTCAGCGAGACATTCTCAGAAGTCCTCAATTCATCTTTATCTTCAACTTTCCAATGCAAGATATCAGAAGGAGCAGTCTTAGTCTTAACCTCATCTTTCACTTCATTTTTAATATTCTCATAAGTTCTCATCTTTATCTTTATCTTTCTTATCTGCTCAGGCATTTTATTTGTCTCAAGATGTAGATTATTACCGGTCTTCTTAGCCCCCTTCCTATTAAAGAACCGCTCCACTGCAGAACACCAAGACAATGAACTAAAATAATTGGGAATGATATTTAATAGCAACAACATACTTCCATATTTTAAAAAATTAAGCAAATCTACAATATGAACAGGTCCAGTAGTTACTATATATGGTGTGTCCAATTTAATCAATGAAGATAGAAGACAAAGATATACAAGAGATTGATAACTTACCTTCAGCTCCATCAATCTTATCAGGAAACTTATCATCGATTACACACCTATCAACATCAAAAGTACATTTGAAAAGGAAATCTGCTCTCTTTAACTCTGTTTCAGATGGTTTGGGATTTCTCTTATCCTCCGAAGTGCAAACAACATTGCATTTTCCAAGAATCGATTCCTGAAAATAAATTTTGAATGGAGGAAATAGCACCATCAATCTAACTCTGTGTGAAATGAAAAACTCACTTTTCAGCTATATCAAATTTTACACACTACAAAGCTACCATTCAGAATGATAACGTCTGAATTTCACAAAAGAAGATATTCAAAATTTGTTAGCTAAAACTCAATTTACACCAATTTACTACTAAACACGCTAATCCAACATCAAAATGAATTCCAATAAGCACTTATGTATATCTTCAATGAGATAATATAGTACATTATTTATAAAAGGAAAAAAAACAGATTTTGTAATCATCACAATCTTCAAAATAGAGTCTAGTATCTTCAGACTGCAGGCAAATACACCTGCTTTTATTCGGACGCCTCTCTCAAATTTCTCTCAAATCCCGGTATCCTCATAATCATTACTTTGATAGCTACCAAGAATACAAATTGTGGAGCTGAGTTTAGTTCACCATGTCAAAAAAATAGCTTTTAATGATATGAATATAGTTACATTATGACTAACCAAATGATTTTGCTGAACAACAATTTCAGCTGGTGCCAAAAGGTTGCATAAGAACCATTTTCAACCTACCAAGTAAACTAGTATTCACCACAAATATTATATGCATTCCGTCTATTTTCATTTTCAACACAAACATTCAGACCCCACATTCAATTAAGGCTAGGTTTAGATAAACAACTTATTTTGCAATTAAAGCATAAACTCTTATTTTCATTATATGCATTCAGTCTATAATATAGACGGCATCCAAAGATATATCTCTCTCATTATATGCATTCAGTTTATTTTCATTTTCACCACCAACATCCAGACACTACATTCAACTAAGGCTATGTCTGGATAAACAACTTATTTTGCAACTACAACACAAACTCTTGTCATATATATAAGTGACTATTGTAAGCTATTTCCATAACAAAAGATAAAATAGTCATATTGTTTTCATATCAGCTACAAGTTGTTTTATAAGTTATCTTGGAGACGTTGTGAAAATAAGTTGAAAACAACTTATTCACATGTCATTATGAACATTTGATAAGTTGTTTACTTGTTTTCAGAAGTTCTCACAAATGTTTACGTCAGAAGATAAGTTCAAATAAGTCAATCCAAACAGAACCTAAAGTTTAGACATTCACACAATCAATCTTTAACAACACTATAGGATCACATGCAGACAATATTTTAATATCATGAAAATTGATACAATAAATCAAATATGAAACACATACACAAACACAGACACCACGTCAATACTAATTTGAGAAAATGACATTATAGAATGTAATCACATTGTCAATGTTGTGCCGGTGTCTGACACTGGTACGTGTTGCCTTTGATCAGAAGCGTCAGTGATACATATAAATAAATAAACAATGAATTAAAATTACCAGGGGATTGATGTTAAAAAGACCTCTTCCCTTCCCAGAAGCCAAGAACAGCTCATTCCAACAGGGCTTATAACCTCTATGAAAATTACGAATTTCAGAAGGACGAAAAAACCAAACAACCCTTATCATCTTTGCACGACTAGTCTCATACATCTTCACAAGCTTACCAATGGAAGTTTCAACATGATCGGTGTGGTAAAAATAAACAGAATCATACAGAAAATACTCAACACCATCGTAAACAAAAGATTCATAGAACTGTGTATCTTTGTTTTTCACACCAATTCCTCTTTTGTTCCCCCACTTAAAATCTCCAACAAATTCTTCCTCACAATAACGTTGTGTTTGTGAAGGTGGCATTTTAGTCACAAAACCCGAGACCTCGCAGTTGTGTGTATGAGTATCAGTTTGAAATGGTGTTCAACACTTCGTCTACAACAACAACAAAAAAAAGCATAAATTAATGAAGTAAAGCTACCATAAATAGACATTGAAAATAAATGATATACCTAGTTTGAAAAGAGAGAAAAAGGATAATGGAGGAAGAAGAGAGAAGCATGCAGTGGAAATGCTGTGCTATGCTGCAGCAGAGGCGAAGAGTAGAGTCATGATTATAGCTAGCATGGCTATGAAGTTTTGAAAGAGAGACGTACTGTGACTGTGAATGGTTGATGAAAATGGGTCAAGACTAGTCAGTCATGCTGAGATGAAATGAAAACTCACTACAACACGTTTTATGAGTCTACAGTTTTCTGTTTTTAGCTACACTACAGTCTACACTGCTTCTCGCATTTCATTTTTTTGCCACGTTGTATACTTTTTCCTAAAACTAGTAGTCATGCTATCGTGCATTAATTAGTGCTTTTGAATTTTTATTTTTTTTAATAACCTTTGGATTCTCATAGATTTTGTTTTCTAGTAATCCATTTGTCCTAAATTTTGTTTTCTAGGAAAAAAAATCCCTAATATGTTATCTAATCATATAAACTCACTCATTAATAAAAATGCATTTATAATTTATCTCGTTCAATATAAAACTTTTAATACTTTCAGGTGGTCAATATCAAATGGTTCAAAAGATCTTATCTAAATTATGATATCATCTTAACGAGCAAGTAATGTGAGGACTACAATAAAGAATGTCCTCATTTATAAACATATGTTCAAACTGCTTCACATCTAATACCGGATTCTTAACACTTTACCAATTTACCACAAGTTATTCTCACAGCTGGCTGACTAATACTTAAGTTGACAGAAGGACATTTGATTCTTAATTTTCATATAGAATTTGAACTATCTCCCAAATAAACGTCGTTGGGATTCAAACTTAAATTTAAACCTAATAAAGAATTATATTACCAATTCTCTCAATATTATGTTGGTGTATTATGTATACCACCATTTTTAGTCCATCGTATTATGTCACTTGTAGTAGTTGAATATAAAATTAAGACTTAATAAAGCCCTATGGTTTTAAATATTTGCTTTAGGTTTTGTTTGTAGCAAATTTTATGGCATACCACTTTTATGGAAGGTTTACTCCTTCCTGAATGAGTTTAGACATCACTATCAAAAACTAGCTTATAAGATAATGGTGCACTCTTGTCAGAAGCAAAAAAATAAAAAGATAATGGTGCACAAACACATATATATCTTTAACCATTCGAATTTTTTTAAAAATATGAGACTAGAACGCAACTTCAACGGATTTGATCAATAGGATTTGGACAAAAATAAGAAAAATGAATAGATGTGTCTCAAAATTCAACTCAATTTTTTTTTTCCAATTAAAATAGATTAGGTCACTTGTAAATCATAATGACGAAGATGATCATAAAATTCTACTTCTTAAAGGGTTGTCACTTATCACCATTAAAGTTTCAGGTGAATTTTTAGTGTGGGTCCGACATATAACACACATTCGGTTGGTCTCTTATGTCACAACAATTTTGGTCGTATTGCAAATATCACAACAATTTGATTATTTCTATTAAATTTCCACTTAACATTGTATCCAAACAAATGTAATGATATGGCTTGACTTGAGACCATTTAATGATGTCGATCATAAATTCTTTGAGTATTACATTTACATCAATGCCCGATCTAAAGATTTTAAATAGTGGCTCAACATTCAGACATGTGAATTTATAACATATCAATTTTGAAAATATTAACTAGATTGTTGACCTATGTGCCGCATGGGTCGAATATACCGTAATATATAAAAGAAAAGTATAAGAGATGAAATAATCGGTATCCCGTTGTATAAATATTACTATTGTTCCTTTAAATTTGTTCCAATCAAAATAATATTTCTTTACCATATCTATCTTTATGTCTCTGAGGACTAAAAAACAGCAAAAATAACAAATGTTGTAACATCTCAGACGACTTTAATCATTGTCGACTGACCCTACAAACCAACACGAGTCTTTTCAGCGTGTTTTGTCCTCACTCGCACGCTTACCAGAAAACTTCCCGGTAGGTCACCCATCCAAAGACTACTCCAAGTCAAGCACGCTTAACTGTAGAGTTCTTATGGAATGGGCTACCAAAAAGAAGATGCATCTTGTTGATATAGGTAGTACCAAACAATCCCTCTCATTTCGATGTGATTCGATTTCTCTAGAAACTGTCGGGAACCGCTCATTGTCGTGCCTAGTGCACCGACGACCACTCCCCTGTCCTCGTGAGGTGTGGGTGTTACAAATGCAATAAACACTAATATTTTGGATATATTCAATTTCTTCTATAGATTCTATTTGAATGCTATAAGATTTGTTCATAAATGTAAAAAAAGTATTGAATATGAAATCAGAATAGAGATTTCTGGTTTATGTAAATAAAAAGAACAGAGATTTATGCTACTTGGAGAAATTGAATTGTTTTTCTAGGCAAGCAAACTTATCATTTCATTAAGAATAAAATCATGAATACAACTTGTACCAAAAAAAATAAAAATCATGAATACAACTTGACATAGTCTCATAAACTTGCCTCTTAGTAAGCTCTACCATTATTATTATTATTACCCCAACTTTTGTCTCGCAAGAAACAACACCTCTATAAAAAGCAATGATCAAGGCTATTTTACAGTAAGAAATAGGCTCGATTGATGCTAAGTACTCAATGCAGACAATTTCCCTTTTATTATTAGAATCGTAATAATACTGCATATCACATAAATAAGAAAAAAAATTATCAAACCGTTAATCGGTACTCTTTCTCAAACATGTACAACTTTTTTTTCTTAAGCCACTTGATCAAAATGTCTCATTTGCAGTAAAGACCTACATAGTACATATATGTAGTATTTGTTATTA
>Ga0099826_10003430_pt1 | contig 10752 bp, 6 predicted proteins | sample Mtrugardesep15_FD_76830 | JGI IMG/M metagenome (GOLD analysis project Ga0099826, IMG submission 76830) | Root nodule microbial communities of legume samples collected from California, USA - M. trunc garden sep15 | ecosystem: Host-associated > Plants > Roots > Nodule | place: USA: California...
AAACCGAAATTTCCACAAATTACAGGGGGTGAAATTTTTCATGAAGGTCCAAAACCAAATAAATTTTAAATTACAAGGACGAAATCCCAAAAAAATATTTTACAGGGGTGAAAACCGAAAATGACCTATTTTACAGGGGGTAAAGCACTATTAACCCTTTTAAAAATCACCTTTGAGTTTTAAAAGTATGGCTTCCAATTCAAGAATAACTCTCTTTTTGACGCCTATCACTTGTACATAAAAGGTTTTTCACATAGGGTGAAAAGGACATTTAACATTGGGTTGCACCCGATGTACGGAAGGATGTGATGTGGTATGTCCACAACTTTTCACAGCGGGTACATACCTGATGTGATAGATGTTTTTGTAAGGTCTTCTAAAAGGAGTTCTTTCACATTTTGACTTCATAGCAAATATCATAGGAGCTTTTGAGTGTTGTTCTAGTTTAATTTTTAGAGATTTGATATCTTCATGTAGACTAGGACAAACTTCACAACTAACAAAATCCATCCAATTTGAATACTTGGATAGTTCAAATTTAGGTGACTCGATTAAAGGAATTGTAGTACGCTCATTCACAAGAGATGGATGGTCATTTTTCAACTTTTAAAAATTACCCTTGAGTTTTAAAAGTTTGACTTCCCGTTAGAGAATTACTCTCTTTTGGGCGCATATTCTTTCAAAAGTATTCATTGTATCACCAAGCATTTCTACAAGAGCATTTTATCATTCTTTATATAAAGCGTTAAAATCGGAGTCAGAATCAAAATAGATTACCTCTTGACGCTTCTTCTTAAGTCTCATCAGGCATAGATGAGCAACTTCATCATTGTCCGAATCAATAGGGTGGATGACAAATTCACTTGGCTATCTCCTCCCCTCACACGGTTGGTTGATGACATGATTTACAAGAGAAACTATAAAATACACAACAATAGAAAATTTAACCCAAAAAAACAATCAATTCAAAATAAAGCAAGTAAGAAAACTCGAGCAAAAACAGAGAACGAACAAGGACTAATATACTGAAGCAACTATGAGGAAACTATAACACAAGAATCCCTATTCAAAACATCTCCCAAGACCTCAAGAAGAAACACAAGTGTTTAACACTTTGTCGCCAAAACTACACCAATAATCGTATTGTTACAGCCGCAAAGAATCCTTCTACAACACTGGAACAAAAACTAATTCAAAATGCAAAATTGTTTGATGTCATACCTTATAGTCTCAAAGTTGGATTTAGGGGATAATTAATGTGTTTACTTACATGCTAATCCTACGCATACAAAAAATAACTAAGAGAGAAATCATTTGTGCATAACCATCAAAATCACAAAGCAAGGATTTCCATACAAAATTAAAAAAGAATTTATAGCAAGGTCATAAAATGCTAAGTGCTAACATGTTAATTACTCAAGGATTTTGAAGAAAGAAAACCATAATTTAAAATAAATTACTTGATTCAAAAGTCTCCACAAACAAGCGGGTTAAACACTAAGTTGATGCGATAATATCATTCTCCATTCTCTGAACGATTCCATGCGGCCTATCCCATTAAGTCGTACAAATAATATGAAAATGATATTAAACCAAAATATACGATTGACTGACTTTTTAGATTGGATCAATTCTATACTTAAGACTCACAGTCTAATTTGAACCAATATCAAATGTAACATCTAAAAAGATGTCTGATACTAGAGACAAAAATAAATTACAAAAATAAAATAATATAAAATTGGATTTCTAATGAAACTTGATTTCATGTAATTCATGTACCTTGTCCTTATGTAAGACCAAAAAAAATTATTTTATTCTTGTAATTCGACTCTATAGTTTTATTATCTGGTACCAGTTGTAATGTCCTATGTGAAATTCTAGAATTATACGGGATGTTATAGATAGAGAGATCAGTTTCTATTAATTAGAAAAAGAAAAAGAGAGAGCTTCTACTAATCAAAAGTGTATATTGTTTTTTAATCAAATCATGAACTAAACCACTTCCAAATCAACTAATTAACAAAAATCAAATATTTTTCCTTTTAAAAAAACAAAAATCAAAATAGGAAAATGTATTAATTAATTAAGATCAATTGATTACATTGCTATTCTATCCTCAACAAATAAAAATCTCAATCTTGGCTGCTCTACCTGACACCAGCATGTGGTAATCGTTCTATATACAGCCTTCAAAATTCCAATAAATAAATAAAAATTGGGGAAGAAAGAAATTATTATTATTAATGAAAATGACATTAATCATTATTTTAAAATGGTTTGTCTTTGATGATGTTTGAATTTCATTTTTTAAAATCACAATGTAAAATTCGTACCACAGCTAAACACTTCATGGACATGCAACTTTCCACTTGCCTTGACCTCACTCATATATGAGCTGGCTAATTGTACCATTTTGTTCTTAATTATTAGTAACAATTTTAACCAAATTTAATTAAAATCCAATAATTTATAAATACTCTCTCTGTCTTTTTTTATAAACAAAAAACACTGATTCATACTTATTAAGAAAACTAATATTTTGTTATTTGAGGTATAATTTTTTGTGTTCGCCTTGAAATAAGTTTCATGGAAAGATGTAAAAATAATTCTCATTTGTTAAAAATTATGGAGAAAATAAAAAGAGGAACAAATTGAATCCAACATGCATTTAATTTTACATTGGAAAAGATGATTTGTTTGAAAAAACACAATAATAACATAAAAGTTGGTCTTTTTTGCTTATATTTTAAGAAAAAAAAATGAAAAAAAATTTCTTATATTTTAGGACACACGGAGTTCCTACTAACAAAAAAACAAATCTAATACTAACATATGGTGGGCTCCAGGTACCGAGGTATATACAAAACACTTGTTATTTCATGATCATCGATGTTATAACTTAAATAAAGCAACATTAATTGTTTTAAAAGAATTTAATCCCTAGACTATGTCTCTTGTTTTCATGACACAAATTGATAATACAGGCTATAAGGCTACAGATTCTAGAATGTCATTAATTGTCTCTCTTGGTTCAATTGATACCATGTGCATGTATGTAGATATTGTTATGAATTGTGAATGTGTATTTGTAGACATGCATATATTCCTAGATCATATTAGGATGATATTCTATATATAAGTAAATTAGCTAGGCCTTTTATTCCATTGATAAATTAGCATATAGCTGTGCATTATGGCCTACAATCAGAAGGCATTAGGTAGACAACTATTTGAATTTAAGGATTGATTACATTTACATTATTAGTGATAGTATTTATATGTGATAGTGTTCAATTATATGCAAGGTTTTGGTCTACAATTATTTTCGGCTGTCCAAATAATACATCTTCAGGCTTTAAATTAGAACCCATTTTACAAAAAATAAATAAAAAACGAAATATTTTTTTAAAATCAAGGTGGAGTGTTTATCATCTTATTGTTTTAAATCTTGGTCGGTTTTCGCAATTATGGATGCAATTTAAAAAATTTAGAAGTCTTTTACAATTATGTTAGTCAATTTCTTTAGATTGTTCAATTTCTACTTTTTATCTCAAAAAACCCAAGTCTCACATAAAAAAGAGTTTATACATAGTGGCTCACATAACCTTATAATAGTTGATTGCTGATAGCCTTCTAAAATTATATTATGTTTCAAAGTCTATACATTTTTAGTCCTAAAAACAAACTTTACATTTGATCACTCGTCAAATATTCATGCACGAAATTCAATATCATTTTCGTATATATAATGAATTTGTTGTATCTATTTATGATAATAATGTTTTATCTAAATAACAGTAAGAGTAATTATAATATATTAATTTAAGTTTATTATAAAAAGATACACATTTTTATGAATTAGTTAAAGGAGTATTAAGTATGAAGAAGCTTTTGATAGTACAAACCCTAAGTTTGCCAGCATGGAATTAGAATTATCTTTAATAGGTTTGATGCTATACGACAATTTATTTTGGGACATGTTATAAGGCAATGCAGCAACTGCATTGTGCATGTATGCTCACTCTTCACATAGTATAATTTATTCACCGGACAATTAAATTCAAAGGTGAAGAATATTAAAACAATAACTTGTTCTCTAAGAAACAGCATGAATATGTATTGCAAGATTATTAACTCCAAGAAGTGTTTTATTGTCATTCAAATTTAACTACAAACATGACATGTTATTGTCAATGATCTAAACATGGATACTCATGTTTCTCTGCCTACCATTTGCAATTACATTCTCCAAAATCAAAGGGAAAGTTATATATATTTATGCCACAGCAAGCATTTTATATTATTCAAAAATCACCAATTATTCAAAATATTTATGCTTGTACTCTTTTGTTTTATCTTTTAGTTAAAAAAATTGTATCTTTTTTCCTTTTGTTTAGGTTTATTTAAAAGGTATGATAGGCATTTTGAATCACTTAAACTTTTGGTTGGGGGTTCGATCCATAAGTTGATGTTTTTGGAAATTCAACATTTGTTAGAGACAACTTTTAAATTCATCATAAGTTATTTCTATAAAAATAAATCAAAATATTTTTATATAAAAAGTTATAAGTTTTTTTTTTGGGAGTTATTTTTACATAAAAAATTATAAGTTGTTTTCATAAGTTATTCTAGAGAGCATATAGAAATAAGTTAAAAAGTAGTTTACGAACATGCTATAAATTATTTTCAGAAGCTATCACAAAAAATCTCCTAAGTGTTTGTGTCACTAAATGAATTCAAATAAATCGATCAAAATAGACTCTTAGATTTTAAATTGCTACCTTTTAAACCGGATCTAATATCTATCGACACTACGAAAAGAAAGAAAATTCACCAATACATGTATGCATGAAATGAATTTTCTATGCTACCAATGTTGGAGTGTGGCTGTCTTCCTCACGTGCAAATGGTTTACTCATACCCATCCATTGAAAATTAAGCAAGTTCTAAACATCTTCCTTAGAAAAAATTTGTAGCTAGTAATTAGACACTAATTTTTATAATTGAATCCAATCGTATCACAACTCTACATATTTATATATAAACATCAGTGACATCTTGTTCCCTTGATTCTCTTAGTTGTATTTCTACATATTCTAATGCCTACACATCTAACATAATTTCCCCTGTCGCTAAGACAACTTAGTATAAAAAATAAAAATAGAATATACTTCCTCTGATTACTATTTTAAGCAAAAGCCAACTTTTCAGATTCATTGAATAAATATTCGATATATATTATAGATCAGATATATTAATTATTCAATAAATATAAAAAGTTGTTTTTTGCTTATAATAGTAACCAGAATGAGTATATGTTAGAATCAAACATTAAGAAATTTCATCAAAAGATTCAAACCACACGATTGTAGGATCTCTATATATAATGAACTAGCTTACATAACCAAACTCAACAATCTTCCTCCAAAGCTTAAAAAAGCACGCATCTTCTAAAAATTCCTTAACTCCAAAAAATGGCTAAGTTTATTTTCTTGTGCTTTTTATTAGCAAATACTATTCTATGTCATGCCATGGCTACAACTATAAACAAACCTCAAATTAGTGTCCAATCTATTTCATCACCATCTTCCAATGCTCCTTCTCAAGGTCCCATTAGTAGCCAAAGAACTAATGAAAAAGAATCCTCTATTGGAAGGAAATTTGGTAAGCACCAACATAATCATATTATTACATCACCAAGTCCTAGCCCTTTAGAAGGAAGTATTCTTAGTCATCAAAAAACCTCTATTTTGGATTCTCAAGGTCATATTCATTTGGTGAAACAACATCATCATCATCCATTTGATAAGTCTATGGCCGGTGGAGGAGTTATTCTTGGAGGACTTGCCACAACATTTTTGGTGGCTGTTTATTGTTATATTAAAGCCACCTCAAAGCACAATAAATTAGATACTACTACTTAGGGGTCTAAAGCATTTTGCTTCTTCTTTTCTTTTACCTTGTTTTCTTATAATATGTACAATATAGTCCAAATGATTATATATATGTATATGTATATTTGGGTCCAAATGATTTTTGGTTCACTATGGATCTCACTTATTCATTGCCGTTGATATATTATAAAATATTAATTGATGTCTATTTTATAATATATCAACGGTTATTGAAAGTTGATGTATAGTGAATCAAAATCCATTTGCATCGTACTCTATGTCACTTTATTTTCTTGTAATGTATAGAAACATTGTATAAAGAAAATCTATCTTTATGAGTTACGACTGATTTAGTAGTAATTTGAACTAAATACAACATGATGAAAACAAAATCAGATGACTGATTTTTTTTCTTCCAATACATGTTATATACATTCAATCCAATGTTAGAAAGCTCCTCCAGAATAACGGCATGCTTGTGCTTTTCTCTTTAATTTGAGCTCTTTATTTTTTTATAAGATAAAAAGGATCTCAACCTGCAAGAAATTATAACTTTTTTGAAATTTTATACTTTTTCAATGGCGAATAAGTTATAACATGACCCCTCTACTAATCACGTGACCTGTGAGATAATATAGCCAGTTTGTATTTGGAAATGAGTATTACCATGTTCATGTCGTGAGATGATAGTGAAGCTACAGTTTGTACCTTTTGTGGGATTAAGGTGAATGGTGCTTTGGAATGTGAGGAACAATTGCAACAGCAGTTCCAAACAGTTCAAATTTAAGCAGGTCTCAACAAAAATTAATAGAAAGAAAATTGTTTATACTAGACAGAAAGAAAATCTTACATATATCCATAAATGGTAAAATTGTTAAAATAAACCATGATAGTTTATAAAATCTCGTCTAAAATAACTCGTGCATAAAATTTATTCAAGAAAACAGGATGGGACCACCATCTACTATTTGATCAAAACTGATACATTATTGTTGCGTTTCTAGAGTTTGATTCGAACCCATGACTGACATCAGGTTAAGTTGAAAGATATTTCTTGCCATCGCATCCAAATGCACTTGGTATTCAACTTGGTTGTTGTTAGGTATTGCAGTGAATTTAGCAATATTATGCTGAACAGTCATAATTTTGCAAACAACAACTATATGTATACACCTATAATTTTAAAACATTTATTCAACATTTAATTTTCTTCCGAAATCTCTCACAATCACATCATTGAAAATCGCATCTATCATGTTACTCTCTTTATTCCTTTGTCTCTCAAAATGTTCTTGAAATATTTCTCTTTTTGCAAAAGTGTGTAACACAATTTCGGAGCCATCCTAATTTTACACAATCCTCCGTGATTTTAAACATGCATCAAGTAACTTTTGTTCATTATTTTTTGTTTCACATTTACAGAATCGCAGCCACAATGCGTTAGCTGTTGCAAAGAGCTCTACATCATAGTTTCTGGGGTTTCCATTTTGGAACTGACAAACTAGTTCTATCTTCTTAGAATGGACTCCTTCGGTGATTTTAGGAATTTTTTAGCTGAGGGGGATGAGTATGTTTTGTTATGGTGAAGTTGAAATCAACTAACAAAAAATATCAGATAAGCTGTATCTACGACAAAACATATAGTTAAAATGTTTTGTTAGAAGTTATAAACCATTTTATCTAGTGGAACTTAAGAAAATAAGTTGAAAACAGCTTATGATCAATGTCACAAGCTGTTTTAAGTACACCCAATCAAAGTCACAAAACTTTTGCCCATGATTAGTTCAAATAAGCTAATCGAAACAGGCACAAGATGCTAGATACATTTACACCAAATACCTCCCCGGGTCCTTCAAGTTTCATGTTTGTTTTAGATAGATCCTTTAAGTTTCTAAGGTTTCAGATAGATCCTTTAAGTTTCGAGTTTGTTTCAGATAGGTGTTTTAAGTTTCGAGTTTGGCTTAACGGAGGTTGACAGAAAGGACCTATCTGAAAATAACTCAAAACTTAAAAGGACCTATCTAAAACCTTACAAACTTAAATGACCTATCTAAAACAAACATGAAACTTAAAGGACTCAGGGAAGTATTTGGCCATACATTTAACTTTTTGCTTTAAACTTATAGACCGGACAGAGTATTAAACATTTTTTGCAACATTAACCACTAATTTTCATGTCCAATATTTTTAAAATTTCAAGCAAAATTTGCATTGCCAGGGTTTGTCAAAGAGTGTGTGCAAAACAAGAATCACAGTTTAAAAACACAACACACATTCAATTCTTAAAACTTAAATAATTATAAAACAGTCGAGATAATGGTGATGAAATCACAAAGACAAAATATCATCAAATGACAGTACCAACAAGTAGGTTCCCAAAAACAAAAATCTCATCTTAGGATAATATTATCCCTTGATTGTCATTTCTAATAATTGCAATTTCCGCCCACTACCATGATCTCCAAGCCATACGAATTGCAGATTCTGCAGCAAAGAATTTGATATTAAGATATGCAGCTTATGAGAAAAAATATAAAACCAACAGACAAATAACATCTGAAAATTACTTACAGATTTTATTGAAGGCCACGATGTCACAACTCTGGACATACTCATTGATGGGTTCAACAGTAAGATAATCCTCAACCATATTGTCAACGGAAACAAGATCATCCACAATAGTAAGCATAATTTGAAGTTTCTTGATACCGTACCCAACAGGAACAAGTTTGGCTGTAATAGTAATATACTAATATCAGAATCACAGAGATAGCTAGTATAGATAAATAAAACAAAGAAAATTAATAGTAAAATGACTACAACTTCTCTGCAAAATGAAGACTAAGGTACATTTTTACGCGTTTGAAAATAGTTTCTCTTTTACAATTGAAAAACAGTAAGTTTGATGGTGCACAAGTGAGATGAGTGTTGTAGGGCGGACAAGTTTGTTTTCACTATTTGGATAAAAAATTAGACTATTGGATCAAGTGAGATATGATTGGATTTATTGACCCAATAGTGGAAAACAAACTAGTGCATTGTACATATTGTTTGTGCACCATAGACATAGCCTTGAAAAATAGTATACAACAAACTGAAACTTGTCATTCAGAATCATATCATATATTATACAATCAGAACAAAGACAATCAACAAATTTGAAATGCGCAAATATAAATAGACGAAAAAAATAAGAACTGTAAAGATAAAAATAACATACATGCACCCCAGAACAACCCTTCCAACTGAACAGATCTCACTGCTTCTTCGAGCTTCTTCATGTCGGTTTCATCATCCCATGGCTTCACATCCAACAATACAGATGATTTTCCACCTGGAATGGAATCAGCAGAAAACGAACACCATAAATTGATGTCCAACCAGATTTCAACAAATTATGAGTACATGATATGACAAAAACTGACTTTCTTTCTTTTTGCCGGATGCCTTCACAGCGGCTGCCCGTTCCTCAGCTGCCTTCTTCTCTTCCTCGGTCTCTTCACCAAACAAATCAACATCATCATCATCATCGTCCTCAGCTTCAGCAGCCTTTGTGTCAGAAACTGGAGGAGTGGCAACAGCATCTTCAGACACGAGAGAAGATTCCACGGTGACACCAGATCCCTCACCAGAAACACCACTACAGACACAAAACTCAATTAAAATTTGAAAAAGCTACATAACGCATAATAAATACAATTTATTGAATTATTAAATCATCGCAAACAAAATTTTTATTATAATTTCTAATTAATTTACAATGTGTACATACAATCGACAAAGATCGGAAGGGAAACTTACGAAATTCTCAACAAAGCATCAATGTGCTTGTACCACCTAGCAACATTCCCATATTCATATGATGGAACTGATGGCAAAGCTGAAAAGACAGCAATGTCATCCTTTGAAGCTTGGTACCTAAACAGATCAAATAAAAACACAATTCATAAGAAACAAAAAACAAAAATCAAATGCATAAACAAACAATTATGAAAGGAAAAAAAAAAACCTACCCAGTGATGTAACTGCGTGTGAGAAGATACTCATCAAGCTTCTTCAAGCCAGATTCAGCCTTAAGGTTATAGAATGTGACTGCCATTTTTGTTCTTCTAGTTCTACAAAACATTCATAACAATAACAAATGATTACAATTATCAACAACCCAACAACATAAATCACTACAAAATTCAATTTTGTTAATTATAATCAATTACCAAAACCAAATAATGAAAAAACCACAACAAAATACACTCAATTGAGGAAAATAAACTATAACAATGACTACAATTACTACAACCCATTAACATGAATCAACAAAAAATTCAACCCAACAAAGAAAACACTAATTCAGGGAGATAAACTATAACAATGATTACAATAGGAACAACCCAACAAAATAAATCACCAAAAAAATTCAATTTTTTTAGTTGAAATCAATTACTATAAACATAAACGCAAATTAGTGATTTATGTTCCGAATTGACTATTGTGAAGATCGAAATGAGGGTTCTGAGGATTTGGATTGAGGAAGAAGGTTTACCTGTGTTGAGAGAGGCGAGTTTGAAGTTTGAAGGCAGAGCAACGAGATGTAAACGACAGTGAGAGTGAATTGATGAGAAGGGTTTTGATTATATAAGTGAACCCTAACCCGGTTTTGAAATTGGGTTTTTTGGTGGCCCAATTGGATCAAATATGCTAATTACTTGGCCCATGTTTTTCTTTATTTTCAAAGATTTATATAGGAGATATCAATATTTAATTTTAGTCCTCCTAAAAATTTTCTTATCCCTCCAAATTTTATTCATGGAATTAGCCCCTACTTTATCGGTGTTGGCATGGCTGTGCATGCCAAATG
>Ga0099826_10003432_pt1 | contig 10751 bp, 3 predicted proteins | sample Mtrugardesep15_FD_76830 | JGI IMG/M metagenome (GOLD analysis project Ga0099826, IMG submission 76830) | Root nodule microbial communities of legume samples collected from California, USA - M. trunc garden sep15 | ecosystem: Host-associated > Plants > Roots > Nodule | place: USA: California...
AATCATCAGAATCATGCTAATTAACATTACTGAGTTATTAGTCTCACCCTTACCTGGTTTGAAGAAAATCTCAGCACTCTCCCTTCCTCTTCTCTTTCACGTGCTTCTCCCTTTTTTTTCCAAAAGTCTGATACGCGTTACTGACTTTCTAAACCTAACTTCCTTATTTATACTCCCAACAAATCTTATCTTATTTACTTTTTCTTCCACATAACTCTCTAAAATTCGAAACTAACCCACAACTTAATATTTTATTTTCAAATCTTATTTTATTTAACAATAAAATAAGTCTCTTAATCTTATCAAATCCACAAAAACTCATAACTTATCACAACATCAATTAAATCATCCAAAATCATCAAAACATACCAAAATCACACATATATTATATAAATATAATATAATCACCTAAACTGAATTTAAATAAATAATAAAACGAAAGTGGCGTTACAACCACCACATATATTGTTGCCTTTGCCGTCTGAGTTAATATTATTAAAATTCGATGGCGCAACAAAATAGAACAATTATTAAGAACAAAAACAAAAAACCGTAAAATAAAACTTAAATAGGAGAAAACTTAAATTTAGGCAATCAATATCAAATTAGAGAGTTAGTAAAATAAAACTTGGCTATTAATGCTTAAAATAAAACTTACACCTCTTTAATGAGTACCATGTGTGTTATAGCAAGTGTTATTGCAACTTGAAGGATGCAGCCAGATCCTCTTCAAAATTATATAACCACAAAATTTCAAAAATAGCCAGTCAAATTCTCTTCAAAATCCAAAAAGCAAAAAATATCAATGTATAGAACCAAAAAATCTCAAATTTTGAGAGATGCAGCCAGCTCTTCAAAATTATTATGCTTTGTGAATAAACAAATATTTCACTCAATGATGTGTCAAGTTTCATCATTCAATCCCTTATGGTTCTAAATCATTATAAACTAAAGCACAGACATGATCAAACTCAACATGCACAACATGATATACGAATACCCATTTTAGATGGCATATTACTTGATTCTCTAGTTCACAATAGTTCATTTGAAGGGCTAATGAAACTAATGAAACTTAAAATCTACCATTACATTTTGTAAAACTAAGTATCCCTTTTGTTATTCATTTTAAAGACTAAATTGACCAACAAAAAGCACATTTAGATACTAAACTTATTAACCATACTTAACTCATTCTACCTACCCATTTAAACCTTTTTTGCTATCAGATTGTTATCAATTTGTTAAACCTTAGTCATTTAGATACTAATCTTAAATTTTTCAGTAGCTGTTTTTTTAAGTTTTATATTCTTCCTAATTTCTCTAGTTATATATAAAGGTATCTTTTGTCATTGAAGTAGTTAGTTTTATGATTCATCAATATGATAAAAGAGAGGTATTATTCAGTTCATCTTTCTCTTGAAAGACAATATATTTACAAAACTAACTAACTAAACACACATTGGAGGACAAAAATGACAAACAAAAGCCTGTGATTACCTTGCTATAATATACACAAGTATTTTAATGTAATTTATTTACCTTCCTATGTTTCTACAAAACTCACCATGTCTCCTTAGTTTATCTACACGCAATAGGATAAATCTTGGGACCTGCATAGCATACGCAATACTAAGTAATTGAGCATTGAAATTTCTAATTCCATCATATATTCAAATATAGTTATTTATCAAAACAAAAGTACATAATATTTCTGCCAACATTTATAGGTATTTTAATCAAGCTTATAAGGCTGAAAGAGCACAGTATGATAAGTTGTGACATGTTGGCTGTAATCTTGTTCTCCAATTCAGAAAATTACCTCAACATTACTTGCATGTGCTCTCATAATGCAGAAGCCTTGTTCATCGCACACCCGCTATTTTGCTTACCAAAACGAAAACTTAATTTTCTTAAAAACAACCTTTTCTTAAAAAGTACAATATAAGACGTGAATCAATGAAATTGCTATAAATTGTAGGGTTAATAGGCTTTTACCCCTGTAATATAGGTCACTTTTGGTTTTTCTCCCTGTGAAATATTTTGGTCAGATTCCGTCCTTGTAAAATATTTTTTTTTTAGAATACCCCATAAACCAGCTGACTGTGCATTTTTGCTGACGTGGCACGCTGACTCACCTTTTCCGATGACGTGGCACGCTGACTGTATAATTAATTTTATTTTTTTTATGGGGTACACGTGGCATTTGTTTAAATAAAAATAAAAAACATTAAAAAATGAATTAAATTTTAGAAAAATTAATAAAAAATATGGAAAATTAATAAAAATGATTAAAAAAATTTCAAAAATGAAAACAATTCTCGAAAAATTAAATAAAATGACTAAAGAAGGAAAACAATTTGGAAAAATTAATAAAAATGAAAAAAAATATGGAAAAACTAATAAAAATTTAAAAAAATCTGAATTTTTTTTTAAAAAATTAATATATATCGAAATTTTCGATAAAATTATAAAAAAAAAATCTGAATTAAATTTAAATTATAAAAAATTTGAAAATATAATATTATCTAATTATTTTGATTTTGAAAATTAATTTCTAGAATTTTATTTAATTCAAAAATTTAATATTCCATAACATACATACTAGTGTCAATCAATATCTTTGGTATCCTGTTATTCATCTAGATTATATTTTCGAATAAAAAAAATTCTGGAAATTAATTTTCAAAATCAAAATAATTAGATAATATTTTCCAATTTTTTATAATTTTAATTTAATTCAGATTTTTTTTTATAAATTTTTCGAAAATTTCGATATATATTAATTTTATAAAAAAAATTCCAGACCTTTTTTAATTTTTATTAGTTTTTCCAAAATTGTTTTCGTTTTTTAATTTTTATTAATTTTTCCAGATTTTTTTAAAAAAATTCTGTATTTTTTCATTTTTATTAATTTTTTTAGAATTTAATTCATTTTTTTATCTTTTCTTGTTTTTTAAATTGTTTAAGAATTTTTTTATTTTTTTTATAAAAAATCACAAATGTCACGTATACCCCATAAAAAGTAAAACTAATTATAAATGCACAGTTAAGTGACGTAGGAGATATTCTAAAAAAAAAAAATTACAAGAAGAAATCTGATATAAAAATTTCACAGAGAAAAAACAAAAATGACCTACAGTAGAAACTCTTTAAATTAATACTCGATAAATTAATAAACTCTCTAAAATAATAAATTTGTCCGGTCTCGACTTGGGTCAGTGTAAAAATTTGAATAATTCGATAAAATAATAAGATAATAATTTTTTGGGAGATCCCTTTATAATTTTCGATCCGAAGAAAATCATAAATTAATAATTCATAGAAACTGAAAAAAAAAATATTACACTTTGTTGAAATATTTTCCTTTAAAGTTCAAGTCTGTTTGGAGCTCAGCTCTATCTTTTCTTATTGCATCCAATAGCTGAGGTGTTGTATTTTTGTATTGTATCATAAAGTTGCGTGCTTGCAGGATTATCTCTCTTGTACTCGCACAACTCCTTACGTATTTGATATGACATAGTTGATTTTGTAACACCTTTTAGATGAGAAGCCATCTCGTGAGTGAGATATGGTTTGAATACTTTTAATACATTCATGTAATTTATATACGCCAAACTTGCTTAAGAATACATTGAACATTCCACTTGTTTATATTTACTATACACTTCAAAAGTCATATTTCCAATGAATATGAATATAATATTTATTAATTTATATTGAGTCCCAAAATTTGCTGCAACGTAATTATAAGAGACATAGACTAATTTGCCTTTTTGTTTCGTATGTACAGTATAATTACTTAAAAACTCTTTAAATTATTAATTTATCGATAAATTAATAACTCTCTAAATTAATAAATTTCTCCGGTCCCCGACATTATATATTTATAGAGTTTCTATTGTATATTCACTAAAAGCCTATTAACATAAAAGATTCAATCATCCCCGTTAAACGAACGCTACCGTAAGCAAAACCCTGAACTTAAAATCTCAAACCCCTCCTCCCAATTTTCAAAACCAAACCGAAAAAAATCCCCCTTTACCAATCACCACCACTCCATCACTCTCTCCACCCGCAACAATGTCGGGTTTCCCATTCGGATCTTCATCTTCCACCCAATCATCATCCTCCACATCAGCATTCTCATTCGGATCCTCACCTTCCCCTTTCTCCACCACAACAAACCCTACCTCCACTGCTACTGCACCTTCTTCCTTCAATTTTGGATCCTCTTCTTCCTTATTCGGTGCTTCACCCGCTTCCTCCACACCGCCCGCTGCATCTGCTCCTTCCATTTTTGGTTCCGCCACCGCTGGTTCTCCGTTTGGTGGGGGAGCTCCTTCTACTCCGGCCAATCTCTTTGGCGGAGCTTCATCGGCTTCAACAACGCTATTTGGAGCAGCGGCTTCGTCTTCAACAACGGCTTCCACAACGATGTTCGGAGGAGCGTCACCGGCTTCTTCTACGCCGTTTGGAATTGCATCATCGGCTCCGTCGTTCGGAGCACCGTCCTTGGCTTCTTCTACGCCGTTATTTGGAGCACCGTCATCGACGCCGTCGTTTGGAGTTGCGGCGTCATCGGCTTCTTCAACGCCGGTATTCGGAGCACCGTCATCAGCTTCTTCAATGCCGTCATTCGGAGCACCGTCATTGGCTTCTTCAATACCGTCATTCGGAGCACCGTCATCAGCTTCTTCTATGCCGTCGTTTGGAGCACCAGCGGCTTCTGCTTCATCGACTCCGTCGTTTGGATTTGCATTTGCATCATCTGCTTCATCGACGCCGTCGTTTGGAGCACCATCATCAGCTTCTTCTACACCGTCGTTTGGTGCACCGTCATCGGCTTCTTCTGCCCCGTCATTCGGAGCACCGGCTTCTACGCCGTTGTTTGGAGCACCGTCATCAGCTTCTTCTACGCCGTCGTTTGGTGGAACAACCTCTTCTGCGGCAACGTCATCGTTTTCACCTTTTTCAAAACCCTCTGCCTCTGCTCCAGTTAGTACTGTAGCCGCAACAACGTCATCTAATTCGTTAGGGTTTTCATTAGGAAACTCAACTGCATCGGCTTCTCAACCAGCATTTGGTTTCGGCAATGTGTCTTCGTCTCCGGCAGTGGCGGCGTCTTCAGTGTCCGGTACACCGGCTGCTGCTAAGACAGCGAGTTCTTTCTCGTTTACTACATCATCGGCGCCGTTGTTTTCAACCTCGACTGTGACAACTACAACAGCCTCAACAACTACGACTGGTGCCGCGATTGTTTCGGCTTCTGTGCCTGCTTTTGGTGCTACTGTTGCTGGATCCTCTGCCCCGGCGAGTGGTGGATTTTCGTTGTCGGTTGCTCCGGTGGCAGCAGGGTCTAGTGGAGCTGGCTCGTCGTCGGCCAGTGGTGGATCGTCGTTTGCCGGTTTTGGTGTAGGAAGCTCAGCGTCCACTGCTTCGACTGCTTCTTTTGGGACGGGGTTTCAGTTTGCTAAGACTTCAACTCCGGCTGTTTCAGCATCAACTGCTCTTACATTCGGTAAGCCATGTTTTTTGAATTGGAAGTATGTTTATTGTTGTCTTTGAGGTTTGTGAAACGTCTTTGTTAGTGTTAAAATGGAGTATTTTGATTTTCATATTTGATGCTTCCTTTTATCTTTGAATTTATTTGTTGCCTGCACATAGAAAGTTGTGTTATAGAATGTGGTACATGGAAAATGTCGAGAGTGAGTAACTGTGATGTAGAATGTGTTTGGTTTTGCGTTTGAATCTCCAAACGCCCGTTCAGATATGCTCCTTCCATGATTTAATAGAAGATACAAAACTAAGCTTGTAGTTGTACCTAAATGTGGAAAAGTTGCCATGATTTTGAGCAAATGCAGAAAACCTGCCATGTAACTAAACAGAGCGTAGCATAGAGTGGAGGGAAGGGGAAGTATGTAGATAACTACTTTAAATTTTACATGTCACAACTTTTGCAGGTTACATATTGTTAATTGAGAGATTATTAGTTATTATGGTCAGTTACCCCTCCAATTGCAAAAGAAGAGGGGGGATAAAAATAGAGAATGTAAGTGAGGCGAGTCCGTTAGTTTTAGGAGTGAAAAACCTGGCTCTAAATCTTTGTGGAAGAGAGTGATATTATTGTGTATAATTCTTGCTTGTCTTGAACCCCAATGTCCATTCGTGCTTGTGTATAATTATTGTTAATCTCTATATACTGAGTTGGTATCTACAGTAACTCAATGTAAAGATGGTGGGATGGCGAATTTTACAAGTATAGTATGTTGTAAGACAAACATGGAAGGGTTTGTGGGTTGTTTTGATTCCTTGATCATTGTTATATTTTTTGTTTTTACATCTGGTCTGATTTCCTGTTAGAAACCAAAGAATTGGCATGAATTGGACTCGAAACAAATTCCCCAATACTGGGAAGAAATGAATACACGGAGGAATACTTATAACTAGGATAAAGATTAATCAACAAAATTGTGTAAAGAAGAATTCTTTGAATATGTTTCTGTTATTATCAATTGAATGGGATGATAGGTTTGAAAGAGTAGATAGAAAAGGTTTGTAATGAAGAAGAAAACCTTGCACCTAAGGCCACCCCTAAGGGAGCACTCTCCCCTCACTAGAGCATTCTCTAGTTTACAATTTTCCTTAAATGAATTCCTTATCCTCTTAAAGGGAGGTTAGTCCTATTTATAAGCAATAGGAGATTAACAACAATTAAAACAGAAAGTCTAACAAACTTAACAATCAAACCCTAATTAACTTAACACCAATCCTAACAAATGCCCCTTGATTCTAAGTCCTAACATTTCCGTATACTCTTGCATTAGTTTATTGGATATTTTACTGTCATTTATTTGAGATATTTGCTTGTAAATCTAAATCTGAAGGTAATTTTATTCTAGTAGTGAGAATTGTTAAATTAGTTAGATTTACAACCTCTCATTGGGCTGCTTTGTATCTATCAAGTATAATGGGATAAGTTTATTTATTACAAAAGTCCATTTGCTTCTAATCTTTCTTTTTCTTCTAGGCAGACAGAGGCTTACTGTTTGTCTCTGTCTTGAGTTTCCTGTGTCTAATTTTAACTTTTCCTCCACAAATATCTAAGCTTTTTACTGTTTTAATATGCGTGGTTTCTCTATACTGCTAAGTGGCTAGAGAGTATTATGGGATCATAATAGTGTAGGGTTGTTTTTGGTATGATATACTAAAGTTTGTGGGCAATGCCATAGATGTAAAGTAATTGCGAATAATCGATGGAAAATACTGATCCAGGTTCTACTTTGATTGAAGCAAATTCAAATTAGAATGAGTTAAAATATTGTTGGTAGGAATATTTATTGAGTTAAAGGATGAGAGAGCTGCCTGGATTCACAGTTTGTATTGATTAGCATTTCATCCAAAATTTTACTTCTTTATTCAGACATGGTAAGAACCATGGTAGTAAGTATGTTGCACAATGAACTTTGCTGCTGGCAATAAATATCGCAGAGTGAATCATAATTGAAAAGGAAGTGCAATTAAAATTAAATCATGTTTTTAGAGGTTGAGTGGAACATTTGCTTATTTATTATGACTTGAACCTTTATTTTTAATATCATATCTGATAAATTAGTTCATGTTTTTACTCAGGTTAGTTATTTTTACGTTTAAATATGATTTGGAAAATAAGTCTTCAAATACACACTTATCTTGATTTGATAACCATGGTGAGAACCACTGTTTATGATAGTTAAAGTTGTGAAACAAGAATCTGATTAGGAACTATTTGCCCTTGACACATTGCTTAGCATGGAATGAGAATTCATTGGGATTTATGTAGGGATATAGCCCTTAAATCTACTTGCACCTTTGCTCAACTTTGCTATGTATTAAATAGTTTTAAGGGACAGAGCTTGCACTGGTCAAATTCTGAATAGCTTAACCACACTTGTTTTTACCTTTTCTGTGAACTACTAAGCTATTTTGAACTTTTCAGTTCAAACTTAATAACTTTTTAATATTGCCAGTATGCCATAAGCATTTGTTTTAGATTTTTAAAATTGACAAATTTAAAAGTAGAGTAGGAAATATGTTTATACTTTTCTGATGCCTGTCCTTGTATTTTTATGAATTTGGGATTCATAATTGTGTTTCAATACTTTTTCTATCTCACTGAAGAAAGTTACTTTCTCATTGTTGTAAATTAGTATCTTTTCTCATTGTTGAAAATTAATTCTGCAGGGGCGAGCACATCAACCTCTACTGCTCCAGCAGTTTCTAGTTCGAGCACTAGTGCAACTCAGTTGTCATCTGCTGTTGTTGTGGCTTCCAGTAGTGGGTATGTACACATATAGTTAAAGTATTTCCTTTTTACCTTTCAGGATAATGCAAGCGAAATATTTCTTTATTCTGTATTGGTATTCAACTATTCATTTTCTTTTCTCTGGATTTTTTGATTTAAATTTTTTCATCTGCAATACACTATATTGGTCGTAAAATGGTGATAATTTGATTCCAAAGCATGTGCTGTTTTGGTATCCAAAAGTTGCACCTTATAATCAATTGTTTTATTGGCATGACTATTCTATCAGTAGAACTAACCACACTTTTCCACACTTCATATCTATTACTATTACTATACTTCATTGTATATGCACGAGGGCTGAGAAGTTATTAGCAAATTATAGTATAATGATTTTAATACTTTATTTTCTACTTGTCCTATAGAACTACTTCAACTGTCAGCACATCAGTTGCCGCCACACCAAAATTGCCGTCTGAAATCACAGGGAAGACTGTGGAGGAGGTCTGACATCCGTTCCTTATACATTTACACATCCCCTGTATTATCTTATTTGTTAGTAAATTGTAGCTGTTAATAATGAGTATACTGTATTTGATTGTTTGAGTAAGAATTGAAATTCTCCTTCTCCTTTCTCAAATTATACTAAAGAAAGTACAAACCCCTAACAAATATTGTTCTATTTGCGAAACTTTTCTTTTGTAATAAAATGAAGGATGAGAAGTTTGTTTGGTATTGGCAACACTAACATTCTTTAACGTATTCTCAGTTATATTATCCTCTGTTTCTCTATTTCCCCTCCCTAATCTTGTAACTTGATGTAGATTATCAAGGAGTGGAATGCTGAGTTGCAAGAGAGAACGGGAAAATTCCGAAAACAAGCTAATGCAATAGCTGAATGGGATCGCAGGATTTTACAGAATCGTGATGTTCTTTTGAGGCTTGAGGTTTGTTTATCTTCAAATGACCATTTTTAATGATATTCTACATGAAAACAACTTAAGTTAGCAGTTATTTCTCTACAACTTATTTATATTGTTATAATCTAGATTGAAGTGGCCAAAGTAGTTGAGACACAATCAAGTTTGGAGCGGCAATTGGAGTTGATAGAGACTCATCAACAGGAGGTAGTTTGAGAATTTTTCTTTTCCTAAATAATTTGGCTTGAGCTTCTTTTTCATGCATTTCTAGGAGATATTTTCATTTTATTAATATGACTGAATGCTCATAAACTTTAGTGCTTGTATTCTATTTTGTAGAGGATTGTTTGACTACTGTGTTTCTCTTCAAACATTGAACTACTAATGCTCATGAATATATAAGGATATAGAATAGAACAGATAAAATAATGATTAAATTAAAAAAAACAATAAAACGATGATCCCATCTAATATATTATTTTAAATGCCCTTCCTAAACACTTTCCACTCCCAAAAGTGGTTAGAGCATTAGCACTAGTGGAGGTGCTATTGTTTTGCAATAGGTGGGTGGATTTTTGGACTGGATTCAGCTTCTGAATGACTAAAATCACATCTTAGTAGATAACTTGGAACTGCACGTTCACAGCAATTTTACATGCTAACATGTCCCTGATCAATTTCACCAAGCAGTGTAGATGGGTAGGAATAGGACAAAGGATCTCTTCGGAGTTATATGAGTTTTACAATCTGAATCAAAATTTTGAGTTTGTTTGACTACTGTGCTTCTATTCTAACATTTAATTTATAGATGAAGCTAGATAGTGTTAGTCATTTCATCTAACTTTTCTTTTGGGCTGTCAAACATTTCTTAATAATAGTATCAGATTGAAAATTTTCAATTTAATGTAAATAAACTTGTTATTAACCCTCAAAATCTTCACATAGATTAAACACTCCACTATTGCATGTAAAATAATTTTGGACGGGGTTCAGTATTGTGAAAAAATCTCTTCATTACTTGCAACCCTTGTATCAGGTTGATAGGGCCTTACAAAGTGTTGAGGAAGAAGCTGAACGTATTTACAAGGATGAGCGTGGTTTATTACTTGATGATGAAGCTGCGTCCACAAGAGATGCTATGTGAGTTTCAAATTGTCTTTTTTTCCCCCCTAATCAGTATCTTGCTCTAGTGAAGGAGATTTATTTAGTTTAACTCTGTAATGTAATATGAATTGCTATAATTTTAATGTGGATTTTTTATTTTTTAAAGTGCTCATGGTTGAATTGTCTATATTCGATATGTTTTGAGCTTTAAACCACATCATTGTTAGAGAGAGAGAGAGAGAGAGAGAGAGAGAGAGAGAGAGAGTTTCAATTCTTTATTTCAATTTGTATCTGTTTCTGTTTAGTGTGAAATAATTTTGATCGTGTTTCTGTTTATTGTGAAATAATTATTGGGAAATGTTAACGAGTGCCCCCGGGGCACTCTTTAAGACCCATAAATAGTAAATATTTTTAAAAATGCATGTAATCATTGCCTTGGAAAT
>Ga0099826_10003433_pt1 | contig 10750 bp, 8 predicted proteins | sample Mtrugardesep15_FD_76830 | JGI IMG/M metagenome (GOLD analysis project Ga0099826, IMG submission 76830) | Root nodule microbial communities of legume samples collected from California, USA - M. trunc garden sep15 | ecosystem: Host-associated > Plants > Roots > Nodule | place: USA: California...
ATAAAAAAAAGTGAACATGTAGTGTAGAACTTGTTCACACTTAAATCATATATGTTTTTCTTTTGCTTGTTATTACAAAACCAACCAAATTACTGTTAGTAATTTGTCAAGGATCTTAATAAAATTTTGTTTTTACTGTCAATGACCTAACTGACAGTAAGTATACACAATCAAGGACCTAACAATAAGTTGATGATATTTATTTTCGATTCAGGGACCTAACTGACAGTAAGTATACACAGTCAGGGATCTAACAGTAAATTGAAGATATTGATTTTGATTTAGGGACCAAAGTAACCATTTTTTACTTTCACTTTAGTCCCTGTGACACGTCATACTCCTTGTCAGAGTGCCACATCATCACTTAACAGAATTTTTTAACGGCAGGGACTAAAGTGATAACGGAAGTGTAGAGTCACGGACTTATTTGTATTTAATAATGAGTCAGGGACCTATGTGACAGCGAGGTGTAAAGTCAGGGACTAAAGTGACTATTTGCTCGAAATTTATCCAAATTCAATTTTACATACGCCCTCTTCGTTTTTCCTCTGTTACTAAAGTTTTTAAATATTTAAGTGTATAAAAAATATTGAGACTCATTTAATGTCACACTTTTATATTTATACTATTAAAACTATAGTACCGGAGACAATAGAAAATGTAGGGGATCCTAAGTCACTCTCTTCGCTCTTAATTATAAACATCTATCACGTCATATTTCACTTTTTATAAGAAAAAATAATAGTTTAATTGATTTATATACTTTGCATATAACTATGAAATTGATGTATGTATAAATGTATTCAATATTTACTTTTTATTTATAAATTATACTAATAGTATTAATTAGGATTAGGAAGGAAAAAAGATAATGTTTTTTGAAGAGAAAAAAAAAAGTAGATTATCTAACAATTTGACAAGAGTCTTATATTTAAGGGACAAATTATGTTTTTAACAAGTACTTGTAAATTGTAATTATGAACGGTTTCTTGTCCCACAAGGAAATTTTTGCATTCTAACACGGGCTATAGTAGTAGTTCGTGATAGATTGCACCTCTCGATAAGAAATAATAAGAAACCATTCAAAAGATGAGATTAATGCGGCACAGACAGCATGAGAAAAAAAGGCAGGAGGATCTAAATCCCACATACTCACTTACTTTTTCAAATATTTTCATTTACATTGCTTGCTTTTTTGTGAAAATTGTTTTGCTTTAAACTACCCATTTTAGTCAATTTTGCTGGCATGTCATCCTTTGACAATCTTAACTTCTTCGTAATCATTTTGATAGCTACTTTTTTTTTTTGGTGAATTGGGATCATACCAAGAAACACCAGTTCAGTTTTCTGACTTATTTTAACGTTAATCTGTTTAGCATTAATAAGATTTTCTTTTAAAAAAATGCGTACTTTTATCATGACGATCGCTAGAGGCAGAAATGAAAGGATAATAACAGCTAATAAAAACTCAATCTACTCAAGTTTATTCTAAAATACATAAATATAAAATTGTTAAGGGGAATATTACCTCATTTTCTACTACTAATTAATACCGGATTCCCTAAAGTTTATTCTAAAAATCTAAAATTCTCAGGGACATACTAATCTCGCCATCTAACTTCTTAATCTCTTACATAGGACTCTTCATGATGAAGGAGGAATTTCCCAATCCTTTGATACTGGTCCATAATCATAAATTATCTCTCTATGGCAAGACCATACAAGTTTTATAGCCTCTGGTGTTCCAATTCCTGCACCTCTGGGGTCACCGGCTGGTCCAAACCTGCATAAACACAATTGTTTTTCATAAATTGATGCATCCATATATATATTTTGGTTCCAAAGAACAAATAAATCCCTTGAAAGATATCTACTTACCAGTGGTTTTGTGGAGCTCCAGTTGTCCTTGCTCTTAGACCAGCGTAAGTAGTGCCATTTACTGATTTCCCAATCACTTCCTGCAAATTTATTTTTAACCATAAATGATCATGTCAGATTGAGACCACATATAATAAAGCCAGAAATATTTCAAAAAATAACCCCACCCATTGATTTTCGGATTTATAGGATATGTAATGTGGGTGTAAAACCAACTTTGCACTGACATTTAATAAACTAATTTGCACCGACATCCCATTAAACTCTTTCTTTTTATTGTTCAAGGAACAAGTAGCATGTCTGTTAATCATCGTAACTTAAGAGGAGCTGAACATTAAAAGTCACCATACGAACATTATTAATATCAAGTCTATATCCTAAAAGCTGTAACTTTATTAATAGGAATCCTACTAACATTGAGATATATCAGATACCCAAAAAAATTTGAGTCATAAAAATCTTACTTGTAAAAATAAAGGATCATTTGAAACTACGGCAGCAGTTAAGTGTGCATGCATTTTTTCCAAAACCTCCAACACAATTGGTAGTTGACTGCTTTTGTAGTCAGTAATAACCTGGAAATAAAAAAAATATATATATTTATCTTATGAAAAAACAAATTGAAATTATATTTTGAAAATAAAGGCATCAAAATAGCTTTATTTTTCATGTTCCAAGACTCCCTTTCCACACCTGAAAAGGTCCAAATATTTCTTTTGTCACAAGCGCGTAATTCTTATCCTTCACAATTTCTTCAATGGGAACATAAACTGCAGTTGGTTTAATAGCACCGTAAACTTGCGGAATTGAATGGTCCTCCAAAGGCTGACCACCAAAGAGCAGCTTTGATCCTGGTATCTCAAGTAAATTTTTTGTGTGCTCAAGCAATGATTCAGTTGTAAACTGCAACATATGAATAAACAAAAATAAGAATGAATAAACAAAAATAAGAATTTTAAATGAAGTGTAGTAGAACAAAATAAAGCAGATAATTGTTCTTCCAAGTGCACTAAAGGAAGAAATGATTTGTCAAAAACCAATATCGTTTTGGAAGTACAAGGGTTCATGGTCCACCAACAAAGTCAAACACAAAAGCATGGATATAATGTCCATATTAGCAATAGAAGGGAATATCACCTAAACTAATTTATCAAATTATCACAATTACACTAGAACCCATTCAATTTATCAACTTATCACAATTACACTAGAATCCATTCATATAATTAAAATAAAAACAATATTAGTTGTTTTGGCTTTCAGTACCTTAAAGACAAGACTTCCGTAAATTTCAAGGGAGCGTTGAAACAGTTTTAAATGATAAATCCTATATTAATACTTACAGTAAGGACTGGGCCAATCGTCAAGTCTGATAGCTTTCTTCTCTCAGCAAGTTCTTTCAACTTAGATATCAAGGAAGTCTTAGACCAGTTCTGAAAAAGGGAAATTAAAACCCTGGAGTTAGTAAAGACACAGTACATAAGGCATAACATAGTTACAAGTTTACACTAGTTCATGAGGACATTCAACCGTGTATAAAGAACGAAAAAATAACCAAGGTGACCAACCTCATGCATAAATAGCAATGATTGTGCCGAGCACTTCTGACCGCTGCATGCATATGCATCCTGGTCACATACCCATGCAGTGTAATCTTCCTGCAATCAAGAAAGAATAGAGAAAATATTATATAACTGAAAACCAAGTCAGTGACATTCTGGAATCCACAAAATATTGTAAGAAACCTGATGGACATCAGGGCCCAATATTTTCCAGTCAAATCCAGCATCTTCCAATTTAACACGGCCCTTCAAATCAACAGCCAACTTCTCTGCCACTCTTGAACTACCAGTGAAAAGGGTCATTCTTGGATTTGCCTGTAAATATAATATTACTTCATGATCCAACATCATTATCATATTATAAAAGGAACATGTAGCCACGTTCAGATAAAGGTATATGATAATTACAAAATAAAGGAGCTCAAAAGACAATAAGACACAATAAAATTACAAGTTGAGGTCAGTATGAGTTGAAAATTGAGATCATTATGCAATAAAATCATGAACTAAATTGGTAATCTTTCAACACAAAATATTTGCTCTGTAGAACCAACATTTGAATGAGAACAAAAGGTATCAAACAGCCAACCTCTAGTAGCAGCTTGTTCATTGTCTTTCCGTCACAATTTATGAAGTCTACATCTTCTACGGGTAAGCCGCAGGAATGAAGAAGGCGTAGCATTTGCTCCATAACAATGCTCACCTACAACAATTTGAGCCAATGGTTCAAAATTAAACTGCAGAAAGATTCTAATTTTAAAAGCAAATAATATTATTCTTTCCAAAATCCAACAGACGCAGAGCAAAACAAGAATGCCTAATAGCAATAGACACAATGGATTGATTCAAAAAATAAAAGACACAATGGACTCTAAACCTACCTGAGTGATAACATCTACTTGTATTCTTGCATGGCAGGAAAAATGCATAATCTCTCCCCCATCCCAAAGAAGATAAACCATTTGATCAAAATTATTTTCACCACAATAATAGTAATCAACATATTATGTAGTCTAGAAGGTAGCCATCTTGTATCAATTATGTATTGATGTAATTTCGTAAAAGTCCTCAGTTCCAAAAGTTACCTTGCTGTCGACTTTAAGAACTGGCTTGTTGCCCATGTAAAGTGCACCCATTAATTGAAGGACTGGAATCTCTAGAGGAAAATTAAAAGGAGTAATAATTGCCACCTGCAGAACAAACCCTCACCTTTGAGATTACAATGCACAAGGACAGGAACATGAATGTTAATAGTGTGCAAAAAAATATAATGATACACTTCATAAACCAGACACAGAGACACTCATCGGTTAACTGCATGAAGAATCGACAAGGCACCACTAATCTAAATTTTGGGGTACAATCTTTGTTTTACTTCCACAAAGGAAATTAAACTCAACCCAAGTTCATTGATATATTGGCTTGATATACATATGGAACTGAATTGTCGTATCAAACTGTTGTACTATGTTTTACCTTAAAACTGAATATAACTATGTGGCTCTGATTCAGTTAAGGTAAAACATAGTACAACAGTTTGATACGACAATTCAGTTCCATATTTATATATTACTAGTATTTTTTTTTAAAAAAACTTGCTTTAATTTTTATTCATTTCTTCCATCTTGTAGAGAGAGCTTAAATCAATTACTCCTATAAATTAACTTGCTTAACCTCAAGGCAATTGACAATTTTGGAACAAAGGTATCCATAGTGAGTGAATAACACATACTTCTTATTACAGCCTTCAGAACAGGATATACCAATTTAAAATTAAATAAAATCCTTACCGGACCATATGGCCAACGGAAGCCGTGACTTTGCTGCCCAAGATGATTTCCAGGTACTGCAAAAGATCTAGCCAGGAAACGAACCTGCCAAAGAATTGTTAAAATGAAGAAAACACAGAATAAATCGCCAAAGGAATGACATGAACTTTAAAACTTCATAGGGATACGTGTGAGATAAAGTTATATCTCTCTCTCTCTCCCTCCATCCCTGTTGTGTGTGTGTGTGGGATAAGGTTAAATTCTTCTAGGGACAGAAGAATTCAGGCTTCATTGAAAGAACTCAAGGAAATTGATCAATATCTACCGGTCAAGGGTAACTATCAATTAAAGAATACCAATGTAGATTCTTCCATCATTCTGTATCAGAATGTGATATATTCGTAATTAGGATATCACTCATTTAACAATGGCAAGTCTTATATTGATGTACCTGATCTCCACAGAAATTCTCTAGAAACTTTTGTGTCACATAAACTTCTGCAAAAGCCTGCTGATAACTCTTTGGAGAAACTCGTTGTATTAGCTTTGCAAAGAATTCTGAAACCTGAGGGTCATGAAGAATAAATTATGCACAGTTTCCAATTAAAGAAGAGAACAACAGGGATATAGTAAGTAGGTCCTGCTGTCTTAACAGTAACCAGACAACATAATATCCTATCAAACTCAATAAGTAGCATACAAAAAATATATTTTGTTAGAGGTACCTTAGGAAGTGATAGCATTTGAGCTGCTTTAGCAGATATGTCTCCATACATAAGGTATCTGCAAAATAGTTTATAATATTAAAAAACCCTTAGACTTCATAAAGATGGCCAAAATAAGAATGTGAGAATTCCTATTATATTATACTCTAAATTATAAAATACATCTTATAAAAGTTTTTGGATCAGTTGTGTTCTTGAAGCGAAGAAAATGATAGATTTGTGAAAGTAAAAAGTTTCGTTATACTTATTCTTATCTTAGGCAGCTTAAGAATACAATGAAATATTTATAGATAAAACTAATCCTACTAACTGGGCCTATAAGTCCATTCTGTAATCTGACTTGTTTAGTCAGAAAATGTGGAAAAACATCTGAAACGGATCAGCACTTCTTGACACTTTGAAAATCAACCATCTGAACATTAAATCACATTTCCATTTGAAAAGTAAAGCGAAAAAAGAAGAAATTGTTGTATTGTTTGTTTTCTGTCTAAAAACTATTGTTTCATTAACAAAAAATGCAAAAACCTCTGGGGATAGTGTCTATATCCACCATCAACAAAAGAAACTCATACAATAAACACATAAGGCATAGAGGTTTTCAGTGAATAATGAGGTTCCAATCAATTTTTTTGTTTTCAACCTAGATGGCAATCATTAATCCAGGAAAACATATACAGGTTTCTGTAACGAAATTAAAGAGGGAAGAAAGATAATTTGCACATACCTCTCTGGTGCCTTAAAAGGATTGTGCAAACCATGCTTGGGGCAGCTGGACAAGCTTTCTACAAAGGGCTGATAAGTCAAAAAAATGGAAAAAAATTAGTCAATATCACTGCCTTAAATAAACTATTGAATTCCAATCAACTCAGCTATAGCCTTTAAACTGAAATGTGTGTTTCTTCTCTTTATTTTTCATAAAATGATGAGAACCCTGTCTCACACAAAGGTTTAAGCTTTAAACTTGAACCTCTTATCAAAGCAATGGGTGTTGAGTGGTGACTGATAGGCAATGCCTTGGTCACTTAATATTCCATAGTGTGAAGAATAAGGTAATAAAAAAAATACATCCTTGAATATATCATGTTAAGTTTTCACAAAACAGCGGTTTTTTCAGAGCTCAACAAAAGGAATATATTTCATGAAACGGACCTGAACGCCTGTTTCATCAACTTCAGCCACTTTAATAAATGGCTCTCCATTTAAAGGATCCACAATTGTATTCCAGTTTGAAGATCCAACCCATTTACCATGTACTGAAAGAAAAGACAAAACATTCAGATTGATGGTCATCACACAATTACACAAAAAGTCCGATTAAAGTTTTTTTTTTTTAAACTACATTACACAGAAATTTACAGTAACACTCAATAGAATTCAGATTTTGATGAATAATAGAAGTAATGATATTATGGGACGAACTTTTCCTTTTCCACCATATTACAATGTCTTTTTATACTTTTAAAAAAACAATGTCTTTTAAAATTTAGCAAACTGCTCGTGGTTGAATAGTAGGTTTTTGACACATGGAAAAATGAAGTGAGTAACTTCTAATGCTGTTAACCCTTCTAAATCTTCATTCATTTAAATCATTCAAATTCTGCAAAATTTAGAAGAACATCTATTAAGAACAAAAACAACAACGGTATGTGGCGCCTACCCAAGTTCAAAACTTCAGCAGGCTTTGCACCGGATATCTCTTCTGCTTCTACTGTGGCAAGCGGTACTGAACTGACAGACCTGCAAGTTATAATAAAAGAATATACTTAGCAATCAAAAACCACATTAAGATTTGTTCAAGAGACATGTAAAACCAGACATCCAATGCAAACACACAATTTCGCTACTTCATTTCATTAATATTAAGACGCGATTACGATTACAATAATGAGCGGATGTGGCAAAGTATTAGGGTCTCGTTGCCCTTTAAACTCTTTAAAAGATACACCGATGGATAAATTAATATAAACTATGTCAGAAACATATATAATAAAAATGACAATTAAAAAAAGACAAGATCATCGACCATATCACATTCACAGGCATATTTGGCAGAATCACAAGTGCATAGCCGTAATTTTAACAAAAGTTCCGCTTTGGAGCTTCAACAAAATCACGGTGACACCTTGATTTCATCAAACTCACCGTGATTCCAAACATGCAGAAACATATTTTTTAATTGGACCATCAAACAAACTTGATCATTTCAAGGAATCAAAATTCAGCTGTATTTTTAACTGATTAAATCGGTTGCTAATTCATGTAAATTCAGATCAGATTATAAAATAGAAAACATGAATGAAACAAACTGAACAAGTTCAGATCTTTGTCAGTAAAACACAAAAGGAGAGTAATAAAATACCGAGAAAAATTGAAAGCAGGAAGAACATTGTATTTGGTAAGAGAAGAAGCCCTTGAAGCTCTGGTAAGAAAATGGTTCAACATGATGTTGCTGGCAAAGTGTTTGTAAAAAAGTCTCAATCACTGAATTTGAGTCCTAAGGTGAGTGAGAGGATTCTATTACTACCTATTTATGCGTATTTTGCAAATCAAGTTCATAAACGTGGTCCCTATGTATCGGGTTTTGATAGTATCGTGTCATTATGAAATTGATTGAGATGGTATGTATCTGATTTCGGGATTGAAAATTACATGTGATCCACGTAACTATGAGTCAGTTCACCAACAAACAAAATCTATTGCTGGGTCTTCCATTTGCTACATTACACGTGCACATTGTGTCATTACTACACCATCCTATAAACTTTGTTTTGCACAATTAATTAATCAGGGAGTAAATTATAATTAATGTTTTGCTACCCGTGTCACAAGATAGAAATTTTGCCAAGTAATAATTACATTAACTTATTACGATGATAACTTATTTGATTTAGTTGTCTAGCCAATGTTATTGGAGCGTTGGTTAGTTAACATTTTTCTTATAATTATAAATTTTATATTCGTTGAAATTGCGATTAATTCATTATAACAAAATTGAGGTGAGTATTACCTACTTATAAACATTTATTTAGACTACCTTTCAACATCGATGTGATACTTTTTAACAATGTTCATAATAAAATTATAATTTAAATGATTTCATGCTTCTTCTTTTTTTTTTCTATAGATTAAACGACTAACATCATCATAAACTCATTCATAAAGTGGAAGAAAACGGATTTGAACATGGGAGGCTATGTCGTTGGTTGAGTTAAGTCTTACATATGGTTGTATGCTTTTTTTTTTGTAAATCATAATTCTCCATGCAGAACTGCATAGACTAATCTCTCAGGCTTTGCGAGATCCAAATTGGTGAAAAAATCCATAAAAATTTTAACGTTGTTGCGTGCTCAAAGGTCATTGCGCCATAAAGGAATCAACAACTTGGGGGCCGTTGGAGTGGCTTTCTAGCCGGTCAAGGATAGGACCCAAAATCTTAATTAAGTTAGAATAGACTCACACCATCTCATCTAAACGTTAATGGGTTTGTATCCTTATTTTGATCAACAAAAGACTATTTAAGTCAATTTACAAATAAATACTTTGGTGTAATGAATTTCAATTGATTGATACTCTTCCTTAATTTTAAGGGACTAAATTGATTGATCCTTCCTGTTCAGTTCTAATTTCAAGTAGTATTTATAAAAAGAAAATGTTATTTTTAGTGTGTGGACGCATGTGACTCACTTGTATCTCTGTTCAACTTATGTGAGGTGTTCCTTCAAAAAAAACTTGTTAGGTATGACAATGAACTATATTTAGTTTTTGGTCAAACAGTCTTGTATATAGAAATTCATTTTTTTAAGGTGAGTAAGTGAGAAATTTGGGGTTCAAACTTCGAATTCTGCGTATATAATGTAATGTTCCTATCAACTCACATTGACTTTTTCATTCTTCATCATATTAAATAATTAAATTTTGATGTAACATGTTTTCTTTTAATTTTCTCTTCATTTAATCTATTTAATTTATATTTTTGTTCTTCTTTGTTGAATCATGTAATTGATTTTTTAAAATAATAGCATAAAATTTTATTTTGAATCTATATACTCCTAAATTTTTTAAAATAAAAAAAAAATACATCTAATTGATAGTGATAGTAATAAAAAATAGATTCAAAAATCAAGTTTTAAAAAATATACATATAAAAATGAAATAGCATAAAATTTTATAACTTGCAATATTTTTATAATAAAAAAAAGTTGCATGCTAAATATGATATTGATAAAATTATTTAAAGTTTATATCTAATTGCATTTACATAAAATAAAATAAAAACTCCTAAATATAGGTCTTATTTTATATTATTATATTTGAAAAAATATACATCAACTTAATGTTACTAAGTATACTAGTATCTTGTAAGATCCATTCCAAAAAAACAAAAACGTTCCTAAAAACAAAAACTAGGGAGTATCTTGTAAGACGAGAGAACTCAAATTTGAGGGCATACGTATATAAAAGATATTTTATGAACATTTCTACACAATTTTTTTTATGAGAACATTTCTTTCCTCAAAAAAAAAATTATGAGAAGATTTCTTACAAAATTGATACATTAAATTAAATATACTGCATGATGCTGCATATTATTCTTAATGGATTTGAAAATTGTATAGACTAATAATATCGGACAAATGTAGTATTATATTCTTCCTTTCTTCTTTTCTTTTCCTATAAGAAGTATTATATTCCTCCTGATTGTACCAACTTGACAAATCAAGTTTATATTTTAGGGTGGTGTTCAATTGCGTCTTTTATGACATATGTTAGGATGCTTATAAGAGCCATTTTGCATTGATATATATATATATATATA
>Ga0099826_10003434_pt1 | contig 10750 bp, 6 predicted proteins | sample Mtrugardesep15_FD_76830 | JGI IMG/M metagenome (GOLD analysis project Ga0099826, IMG submission 76830) | Root nodule microbial communities of legume samples collected from California, USA - M. trunc garden sep15 | ecosystem: Host-associated > Plants > Roots > Nodule | place: USA: California...
GATTGGTGTGGGTGTTGACAATGGAGTTTTGACTAAAGAGTCGACTAAGAAAGCTTTGGAATTGACCATGTCAAGTGAGAAAGGAGGGATAATGCGCCAGAAGATTGTGAAACTCAAGGAGTCGGCATTCAAAGCTGTTGAACAAAATGGTACCTCTGCATTGGATTATACTACTTTGATACAAATAGTCACTAGTTGAAGTTTTAAAAAACACATAGGGGTGTTCATGGGTACGAGAGTATCCAATCAATTCAATAACCCAACTCATCCGAAAGTGTTTGGTTTGGTTTGAGTCGCGTGTTTATGATTTTGAACCATTGAACTTGGAAACCCGGTCTGTTGAAATAAAATTTGAACTTTTTAGGCGTTTTAATTTAAAATTTTATGTGGTTGATCTAGAAGTATTTCAATTAGTTCAAATAATGACTGGATGCTCCAACCCAAAATAACTTGCTCATAAAGGTGTTCAATTGATTCACTTTAGATTGAAAATGTATAAATCATCAACCAAATCCAAACTAATTAAACTTGTTTACACTGTATAATGTATTTGACCAAAACCAGCCAACTAAACTCATTTACACACATAAAGACCACTAGCTATCTTGTCTCGTATACTTACACTTTTTGTCATTGGTTTTAAATTTCTTAACAATAGCCTAATGAATGAATGTGCACTAAGAAAGCTTTGGAAAGTTTTGTACTAACGGTTGAAATTGTACACTAACAAATATACACATACTACCTTCCCTAATGGTTATTCAAATGTAATAGACACCCTTCTATTTTCTTACCTAGCACAAACCTCCCATGTCGTTTGATATTGTCCAGCTTTTGTTAAATTTATTTAGAAAAACAACACAGGACTCAACTCATATAACCCTCACCTTCTAAAATTGATATTTCCCTTGGGTTCTTCAAGTTAGTTAAAAACTTTTATTCTCTTTATACGTTGGATTGGAATGATACTCACCTCTTTCGTTTGTACATTTATCTCTGATCACAAGTTGATGCTTGAAGAATTTCTATGGAATGATCTTGATTACATTGATCAATAATGCTTTTAGCATTACCCTGATTAGTGAATGCCTAAACTTGTAAAACTATTGTGATGGCTATTGCCTATACTGTCTGTTCAAGATTCTGGAGTTACTTAGAGCCAAATGTAAATTATAGCTTGATGCTAGTGTGAGATCATAATTTAGAATTGGAGGAAGGAAGCAAAAACATTACAACAAGTGAAACCTAAATTCAGCAGCCACAGTGGTATCAGATATGATCTCATCTCATACAACTCAATTGTTTATATCACAGTATTGACTCTGTTTGAAAAATAATATACACAATTTGCATAACAATACATGATCTGTCACGTGCACAATCACCTGATAAAATATGAAACAAATGAAATGGATGTAAGTTTTGAATAGAATTACATAATGAACAAATACTCTATAGTTTGATTAATAAAATATGAAGCAGGTTTCACTAACCTTAACTAGCAGGAGTTTAATTTCGGCGAAAGCTATTTAACTTTACTATTAAAGTAACATAGAGCTTGTCGCTCACTCTATTAATAAACCGAAAGTATGCATGCCTCCATTTTCTAAAAAGAAACAAAGAACCAAAAATCCCCGAGAAACCAACTGCAAATCCAACTCCCATGCCTAGATACAACGATTCTTTTATAGAGTCACCATCTTCATTCTCTGTAGAGAGTGTTGCCGTTTTAGGATTTTCTTCTTTCGTAGTGCAGTTATTGAGAGGAGCTCCACATAATTTTAGATTTTCAATGTGGCTCGATGCATCAAAACTTTGAAGTTGAGTTCCAACTGGGATTTTTCCGGTGAAATTATTGCAAGATAAATTCAAAACCTCTAAAAAGTTTAAGAGAGTCATGCTATGAGGAATCTCACCAAAAAATTTGTTATTAGAGAGATCTAGAGATTCCATATTTTTCATGCTTCCAATCATCTCGGGTATTGTTCCAGTCAAATTATTGTGAGATAAGTTCAATGTTTGAACTTGAACAAGTCGAAATAATTCCAATGTCACTTCTCCGGACAAGTTATTGGCTGAAAGGTCAATAGTTCGTCTTATCGGACGGACTGCATACACATATTCTTGACCTTTGGTAAATAAATCAATTTCGGTAGAATACCATGAATGCACATGAAAAGTAACCATATGAGTCAAGTTGTAGACGCAGTGTGGCAAAGATCCTGAAAGTGTATTGTGTGCAAGGTCTAAGTGATACAAATTAGAGAGATTGAATAGTTGTGGTGGAATATTTCCTTCAAATTGGTTAGCTCTCAATATGACCACTTCTACGTTTTGTGACATCATAATTGGTATGTTTTCAGAAAATTCATTTTTTCCCAAATTCATGATTTGCAATTGTTTCCAATCAGAGAGGTTTAATGGAACTTCCCCAGACAACATATTACTCCATAGTTTCAAGATTATCAGTTCTTTCAAGTTCTTCCAACTATGTGGAATTGATACTGAGAAGGAGTTGTAAGACAAATCAACAAACTGGGCCATTTGGGATATGTTTGGGAGTACTCCTGTGAAATTATTGTTATTCAACCATAATAAGGAATAATTTATTGGATTAGGATTTTAAAGGACAATTTTTGCTTAAAAAAGTCTCGAGGATTTTAAAAGACTTTGTAGGATTTTAATGACTTTCAGGATTTTAAAAGACTATCAGGATTTACAATTTGGATTTCAATGGATTTACACCATAAGATTTTAAAGGATTTCAAATGATTTTATGGATTTATAAGATTTCAAAAGATTTGATGAACTTTAAGGATTCATTGAAAAGAAATTATTACAACACACTCTTTATCATAATATACTCAATACTTACTGAGATCAATTCCACTGAGGTTGAGATATTTCAAGGAAGAAAGTGAAGAAAGCCAATCAAGATTATCCATGTGCAGATAATGATTGTAGTTTAAGGATAAATGAATGTGTGATGTTGTGTTCAATGGATGGAATTTTTACCACATCAAATTTATTGTTGCTCAAATCCAAGTAACTCAGAAACTCAAGTTCTAGAATACGAAGATTCATCTCACCTTCTAAAACTTTGACTGGTTCATCTTCTAAATTAGGTTTGAGATCAAGTTTTGTAACTCTTCCGGTAATGTTGTTACATTGGACACCTTTCCAAGCACAACAATCTTTTTCAGCAGACCATGTTGAGATTATACCAAGACTATTATTGATGCCTTGTTTGAAGGTTAACAGTGTCTCGCGATCTTTTTCATTGCATCAAACCACAGGGTGATTGTTGCACATGCTTTTGTGGAATCAAAATAAGTGATATTTGTGAAGTAAGAATGGTCATCATGAATAATTGTTTGAATCAGAGAAAAAGATCTAATTCAAATGGGATTATGATTTGTTATGAGATTTTAATGTGGTTTTATATAAGATGCTGGGTTATAGGAAAGCTTGAAAAAACATTAATTGGAAAAAGTTTGATAAGTAAGTATGTGCAAAACATTCAAATGGGGTCTCATTGTTACAAAAATAAAATAGCTCCAAAACTACAAGACTTTGAATAAGCAGGGAAGACTTGGAATTATAGAATTTCTTCGAACCTCATGTTTTAAACTTGGTTCCAAATTATTTGAAATTTATTACGATTGGAAAATGTTTAATTGATACAATTTTGTGGACAACAATTATGTGGATCACCCTCTCATCATTCAAACATTTTTTATATGGCAAAGGAAATTGCTATGAATACCACACAAATTTGGCAAAATTAAAATTTCATTCAAAATTAATGCAAATTGATTTTTTTTTTTATTAACCCTCCAATTTTGAGAAGAAATAGACCCCAATAACTTCGAGTTCAAATTTGGTTTTTCAGAAGGATTTGTCTTTAAGGGGAGGGCTCATTAACTACAGCCCATCCTCTTGGTTAATACAAATTAAATAAGATATAAATTTTAAGTGGATCTGTTTGTGCTAGACAATATAAGCAACTTTTAATAAACCGGACATAAAATTTGTTCCCATGAAAGAAAACAAAGTTACATCACATGTTAAATTTACCATAAAAATAACATTTTTTATGACATAATATTTGTAGTCCTCTATTGCCATTAAATGGTCCATTGAATGCCCTAAATGATCAATTAGTTTCTACATTTCATGCTATCTAATAACTATCAATTTGTTGCTAACGTTGCTATTTACGTAATGCCTATAGTTTCTACATCTCAATACTATCTAATATCAATTTGTTTTTGTCTCTTTTTCTTATTTTAAAAAGTGAATCACATTTTTTCTTATTGTTAACTAATGGTGAGACTATGTGAAAAGTTCACTACATTGGTTTGAGAGTCACTGATGCATGAAGTGATGGAAGCATTGTAACTGAGCTCATTCCATAGAAGACAGAAATTGATTGTTTCTATATATTTTTGGAGCATTTGACTGAAAAACTTATCATTTAAAAATTGAGCTTCATCTAAACAAATGAGAGAGTGGACGAAACTGAAATGCTTCTAGTAACAAACATGCACGGTTGAAAATTGAGCTAAAGGCAATGTTGGCAATGCCACTAAGAGTTTTCCTTAATTTTTAATATTTTCGTTAACTCCTATTTATGTTTTGATTTAATTGCAATTTTGGCTCACAATTTTCACAGTTGTGCAATTTTTGAATTCATGTTTAAAATGAACGATTCCCCTCAACATTACTCTTTTGTACTTACTAGTCTCTCATGCACATTTTAACTAATTATGACTCAAAAATATTGATGTGGTTAATTTTAATGATGTGGCATCTACGTGTGTTCGCCAACATAAAAGTTAACATATTTGAAAAGAAAAAAGAAATTACATAGCCACCCATCCGAATCCTCATCCTTCTTTCAACTCGAGATCAAACCTCTATTCTTTTTCAAAATCACACTCTATTCACATTAAATCTCCATTATATTCAAGTAAAATATCTTCTATAAAAAGTAATTAACAAGAAAAATTTGTTCACATTTTGAATTGCTTTGTCTTTCTCAGAATTGGCAAATATTGAACGAAACCACTCCTCCTTGTCATCATACTTCATACACTTTAGACCACGACCATTATTAATGATCATAAATTAAATAAAGAAAACATGTTAATATAGTATTCAAAATAACTTTTATATAGAAAATACAACTTTTAAAAATTTTAATGCATTGAATGCACAATTTCCAAGAAATTTTTTCTACATTTAGCTTTTTAAAACAAGGGGAAAAGGTAAACGATCACCAATATATAAACTAAATAGAACACGTTGTAGAAATTGGAAGAAAGGTTAACTAAAGGCCAAGTTTTTTTAAAAATGATAAATGTTAGTAACACTCTATTTTCAACATTTTCTCTAACACTCGTTCATTTATTGGGTGACATTCATATGGGTGCCACTATTTTATGTGAGACCCATTTTTAAAGGTGTATGACATGTATTGATTGTACCCAATAAATGAGTCAGTGTTAGAAAAAATGTTGAAAAGAGAGTGTGTTTCTAACACTTTCTCAAAAATATATCGGTGTCATCAATTGCAAAAACTTTGGTTGTAGAACACATAAAGATACTACATTATTTTATATTTTTAAAGAATCTAAATTAGGTCACTCAAATTGACATCGGAGAGAATCGAACCTGAGACCTTAAGAAGGAACAAAATTTCAAGTCCTAAGTCAATATCATCAGATCAACTCAAGTGAGTTAAGATATCCCATTATTAAAATTAGTCACGTCAGCATTTTTTATTAATATATATTACTCAAAATGTACATGGGAACTAATAGATGTAAAAGAGGTTAAAATTAAAGGGCTTAAATCTATTTTAAATTTGTGGAAACAAAATCGCACAATTGCGAAACTTGTGGTCCAAGAGTGTGATTGAGACTTATGTTTTTTGTAATTTTTATTTAGATTGCCTCAACATGCGTGTTCTTACTAGATATCTTTTTCCTAACTTCTATTTTAACATTGATCTTTGAGTTTCAATATGGTTTTATCTTTGAGTAGTATTTTGAATGATTTCTTAATACTTTCATTGCAAATTTCAAAAAGCTCATGCATGTTCTTATTTATCAACCATAACCACTTTAGAGGAGCTACCAGCCTACCACATACTCATACACTCCAAGAACAAGAGATTCAAAGGTAACTAATTTACTAACATTTGCATATAAAACAATATTACTCAAGCATCAATGTACATTATTATATAATATATATTCATGACATTGTTTACAAGACCTGCAGTTACAACTCATCATACTTATGATCAAACAAGGCAACAAATTAGAATAACCAGAAAGTTAAATACATATATATGTTTAATTTAGTACTACAGACCATAACCTAGTTCATAATCTTGGAACATCCCTTCTTGCATAAGATTAGTTGATGAATCCCATGAGTTTGAGGATCCTGATCTAGTATCACCTGAATCATTTGACCACCATATCAAGTTTTGATCCTTTGAACCATTATTATTCACATCTCTGAAACAATCAAATTCAGCCACACGATATTCATCATCATCCATAGTAATTATATTTCTGTTGTTGAGAATTTCATCTAGTTCATTTTCCAGTTCCTGAATTCCTTCATTGTTAGTACTCTTCTCAACAGCTTCTCCTCTTGGTGCAACACTTGAATGCATGATTGAATTATTTCCAGAAGCATTGAAGGTAACTGAATTATTATTATTCTCCAAAGGAATAATATTCTCCAAAAGATCAACCTGTGGTGAAGAAAAAGCATTTTGCATCATAGGGTTGTTATGAGAGTTTTGAAGGCTAATTTGGATCATTTTTTCTTGAGAAGGATGCAACTTTGGCCAAACTAGTGCAGCAGGGTTATTATTGTAAAAAGACAAAGGGTTTTGAAGGCTTTGAAGTTGCATATGAAGTTGAAGTCTCTCAAGAGCTGAGCTACTTAATGAATTTGAATAAGAATTCTCATCTATTCCATTTGTGTCCTTTTGGTTCATCAAGTTATTGTTGTTATTCGATTGTTTTCGCTTTCCGAGTAATTTCTTTTTCAATCTTGTGTTCCAATAGTTTTTGATGTCATTGTCTGTTCTTCCAGGTAACTGAGCAGCAATAATGGACCACCTATAGTTATATAGATACAATTAATTTAATTAGTTGAGAAGAAACAACTCTAACATGGTGAGATTCTATGACAAAGAAAAAAGACAAACAGTAGTATGTTGTAGAGATGGAGGAATTTGAGGATAGACAAGGACCTGCTTCCAATGCTAATGTAAAGGCTGCAAATGATGTTGTCTTCTTCTTCAGTAAATCCACCATGTTTGATATTAGGTCTCAAGTAATTTAACCACCTAAGTCTGCAACTCTTTCCACATCTCTTGAGCCCTGTGAATTTTTTGTAATTATCCGTTAATTAGTTTGCACTAATCGATGATTACTATAATAATCAAAATAGTTTCAAGTTTCCAAATACAAAACGAGAGATAGATTTCATTTTTTTTTGTCTCTAAATTAACTTTTTTTCGATAGTATATAATTTTTTTTGAACAACAAACAAATAATTTTATTCAAACGCGGATGAAAAAAAGTACTGGAGATACTACAATCACAAAGACAAAGAGAAAATAATAATTCCGGTGATCAATACATACATATAATCTAAGAAGAATTTAGTAACAAAAATTAAGAAAAAAAGTAATTACCAATTTTTTGAGGAAGAGCAATCCAATTTCCTCCAGTTCCATTTGTTTCTATGTAAGATTTGAGTGTAGCATCTTCTTCAGGAGACCAAGGTCCTTTCTTCACGTTAGCCTTGTCACAACATGGAGCTCTACCCATCTTTTTTGTATTGTTAAGATATCTCTCTCTCACTCACTCAAATTAGGTTTAATTTCTCTCCTTGAGATGATGATGATGATGGCTTTGTAAGATTGTTGGGAAACTACTTGGAAGGAAGAGAATGATTTATAGGTAAGAAGAATGGCTGATGTGATGCTTAAAAGGACAAAAAGTCTTGCACACCTCACCCTTTCCTTTCCTTCATTAGATATATATTAATTCAACTTATATTTTTCTTCTAATATAGCTAGGGTTTTATTCATCTATCTCTTTCTATGTCTTCCTTTTTGGATTAGTTTGCGTTTAATTATTATGCATGCAACGAGACAAACGTAACATAAATTTCTTTTCTTCTTCTTTCATTAAAATAATACACTGCTTTTTCACAAGCTCCATTAGTTTAATGCTTGATGAACATGATGCTACAATAGTATTTGATCAAAAGAACCCTCCATCCTCTTACTTTGTCGGCATTATCCTTGAAAATGTTCCATTTTAATTAGTTATATATTTTTTTGTATTGATAGAAAATGTACGACTTAATGGAAAAACTTATGTGAGTTAGGTCTTAGACATCAAAGAGATATGAAACTTACCCTCTAAAATAGAGCTGCATAATTACCTATTAATATTGGATCAACCTTAGTTACCACACATTTGCATTTAGTCAAAGTAAAAATATATTTTGTATTATGTATATCCATGTGCTTATTGCGTGCTTTTTGCTCTTCCCCTTTATTAAAATAGTGGGACATATTTTCCTTTATAAGTTAGCAGTGAATTGATTCATATATTCCATTTCCATATGAGTATGACCATTGTCTTTGAAACTGAAATAATAATGCGATGAATTGGTCCATCATGGCCTTGTACGGTCATACATTTTTCTCTCTAGAAAAAAAATGGAAGATTCACATGATACAATGGGAAAGATTATACTCAATTAAAGTGAACATTATTAGAAACTTCTGCGTTTGTGTTTGGATTTCTGTTGACTAAAGTTCAGCAGGTGATGAAAGCTAGAAAAACTAGCTTAGAGTCAATGCCTTGAAATTGTGTCTGTCCTTTTTTTTGTTTTCAGTCTCCACAAAATCATAACTAAACTGATTCTTATTTGAAACCACACACCAATGAAATCTAGCATCTTATCCGTCATGACTAAATTGTACGAAATTAAGTTCATATTCTTATGTTGTCAAGAGTCATGTACCTTCTCTTCCGACCTATAGAAACCAAAGTTATAATTTGGATAGAATTCTTGACATTACATGTACACAAGCACGACAGACAGTGTCTAAATTGAATCTCTTAAAAAATGTTTAAAAGTGAACTCTTATCGTTTTTAATAAAAAAAATTATGAATTTATAATAATTATAAAAAGAAGAGCTTGTTTCATATTTTATTAAAATTTATTAAAAATAGTAAGGATTCATCTCTTTTTCAAAGGTTTATTTTAAACAAATTTTATATATGAACTGTATACAAACATTTATATTTAACGTTTTTAAATTTGGGATTTCTTTTTCTAAAAGCAAGATTATATCTAAAAAGGAGTATAAGTGGTAATTCAACCCACTTAGATACGAGTTAAGATTGTATCCATTTTTTATCTTCTCTATTATTATTATTATTTTGATGGAATTTCTCTATTTGTTTTTTGGAAAATGTTAACCGGTGCTCCCGGGCACTGGTTAAGGATATGAAAAAGGAAATTATATAGTAGTTAATGTATTGAAATTATGTAATTAATTTATAATAATGTCAAAAACAACTTTCTTTTATGGTAATAATTCCCTTGTATGGTATGCTTAATCAGTGCCCTAGAAACACCGGTTAGCAGGACCCATTTTTTTTACCAAAGTTCTCGTGTATAAATAGTCAATTAATGCCTACAATTCTAAAGATGTATGCATTTATATCATTTAATTATTTCAAAAATTTAGTAATGAACATTTTCATTTTATTTAAGAAATGGAGAGGATCCCACCCCTTGGATACATAGCGAACAATCAATCAATACAATACTAACACAACATGAGTCATCAAAACGGAGTAAATCTCTAGTCTTCATTTCATTAAGAATAATTAATACATATGTCTTTCAAGTATTTACTCTCTTTTTTTGGTTACAAGGGGAGAAAAATGGAAACAAAAAAGAAAGAAGAAAAAAAAATCAGAAAAAGGGTGAAGTTAGCTAGCCTATGGGGAAGTAGGTTCCCCAAGCATCATCCTTAACAAGCGGTAACAACACTTCAGAGGAGAAGCATGATTAGTCATCACAAAGTCTGATGCAGCTCTCATCTTTACTAGAAAATTAGCGCAATTATTTTCCTCACAAAAGGTGTGCAAGATAGAAGTATTGTTGTAAATGATCAAATCTTTTATATCTTGAATGAGAGTGACATAGACATGAGTTTTATTATTAAAAAAAAAATTGTTAAAATATTTTAGCAATATCGTATCTTAAATTTTAGAAATTTCGTTTATTCATGTATTTGTATCACATCGCACTCGTACTACATATGCGGGCTTCATAGACATATATTCAAGTTGTAATTTGACCTATAGAACTTTCCATTAACAAAATTTAAACTAATACTTAAAAAAAATCTTAAAAACTTAATAATAATGAGATTTCTAAGTAACTATCACTTGTGAAAATATGCATTGAACCTCATTTATCCGAAATTCTAAAATATGCATTGTTCCTCATTTATCCGAAGTTCTAAAATAAAACATATTCTAGCTAGCTCTCTAAACATTCCATAAAAAAATAGAGAAAAAAATACTAGCTCTCTAAATATATATTTTTAAATTTGTCAAAATATATATATATATATATATATATATATATATATATATATATATATATATATATATATATATA
>Ga0099826_10003436_pt1 | contig 10749 bp, 6 predicted proteins | sample Mtrugardesep15_FD_76830 | JGI IMG/M metagenome (GOLD analysis project Ga0099826, IMG submission 76830) | Root nodule microbial communities of legume samples collected from California, USA - M. trunc garden sep15 | ecosystem: Host-associated > Plants > Roots > Nodule | place: USA: California...
CATTAACATATACATATGTCAACTTGAATGCTCTTTCGTGCAAGCACTATTTTATAGTACTATCAACATCAACATAATATTGTAGTAATTGAGCTGGATCTAATGAAAAGCGATGAACAACTTAGGAAAAAGGAAAAAGACCCCACCAGAAAAGTTACGAGGCTAGTTAATTGAGAGAAGCAGCTTTTCTTCATATTGAGGTGTGTAATTTTCACTCCAACTTTTTATTGGCAAATGGGGTAGGAGTGGGAGTAATCATACATGGGACGGTGCAAAAAGTGATAGTGCGTGCCATTACCAACTCAGCATTCAGTTTGCAACTGTCGAAAAGAACATGTTGGGGTGTTTTGTTTGCTACGTTCAATCCACAAACGCTTGTTCTTCTTAACTTCCATTTTCGTCTCTACGATTGGATCCTTTGTTGACTAGCCACAGATTTTGTTAAAGATCCAACGGTTGATGAGCACTTTGATTACCATGTCCAAAGACGTGCATCGGATAACTACCAACCGAGCACACAACATGTGAACATGGTTTAAGATTTGGGACAATCTTTGTCCCCTGTTGACCACCCTCCTTTTGGTTTTGGTAATGTGTCTAATTGTTTAGTTAGATAATCCATTATTTTGATAAAATTACGGTGACACCATGACACGGTTTGTATACGTGTTTGTGTCGCGTGTTTGTTCTACTGTACATTTTTCGTTTCACAAAAAATCACATTTGAGATTTCTGGGAACTTGAGAATTTTAGTGCATCAAGTTACAAAATATATGCTAAAGCGTTGTTTTTGTTAAAATTATGGTAGCTCCCTTTGATTATGAAAATATCATCGTCAATCAATCTAAATATTAAGTATTAACACAATGGCATAATTATCTTCTCAACTTAAGCACTGATGCAAGTTTGTCGCCCATGATTATCACCATGGCATTTTTAAATCATTGTGACACCATGACATGGTTTGTTTTCATATATGTGTCGCGTTTTTGTCCAACTTTGATTTCTTGTTTCGCAAAGATCACGGTTGAGGTTCTTAGAGATTTGAGAATTATTAGTGCATCAAGTTACAAATGTTAAGCATAGCTTTTGTTAAAATTATGTTAGCCCACCTTGATTATGAAAATCTCACCATTAGTCTAAATATTAAATAACTAACATAATCATCTTCTCAACTTAAGCTGAAGCATCGCCCATGATTATCACCAAGGCATTTTAAATTCAATGGATATAAAATAAAACGGGTAGACTTGCACTCTCTTTAAATTCATCTACTCGTCACAAAATATACACTAAATGTGTCATATCAATAATTACACTCAATTATAATCCACATCTACATCACAAAATTTCACATATATGATATACTATAAACCAAACCCGTACTATATCTTTATATTTATAAATTAGAGATTTTTGCTGGTTATGTTCATTTAATTTTCAACTACTCTTCCTTTACATAAATTAAACAAATCTTTTTTGATAGATAGGTAAAATGATAAAACAATTAAAAACTCACACATAAATAGGGAAGTTGTGGTTCGAACCCAACATACCAATTACAAATTTGCGGACACAATTAAACAATTCTAATCCTTAAAATTTGTTTGTCTCACATTTATTTTCTAAAAGCCATATTTAAATTTCCACTCTTCCTCTTTTACGCAATATAATTTCATATGTGAAAAATTGGATCAAAGGTTGAGAAAACTTGCACAATTACATAGGTAAGTGATATGTTGAATATTATAGTTGATTTTTTTTTCTTTTCACATGAGAGTTGTGCTTGAAATTAATCATATCATAGGTGTGAATTATATTAACATGTATCTGAATTCAGTTTAAGTATGTTTATCATGTAAACTTGTTTCAAATATGTTTACGCAACTTGATGTGAATCTACGATGAAGGTTTAAAAACAAATATTTTTTTCGAATTAAAATTTGCAATCAATTTTCTTTTCAAGAATTAACCTTAAAAATACAAATCAAGATAGAAATTAAAACTTACAAAATCGGAATAGACTAAAAGATGAAACACTGATGAATGATCATCACTTCCGTAAGGAAGACAAGATCAAAAACGTAATTGCCATACGAAATGGTTCAACTAGTAACCATACGAGGGAAATTTCCCACCACACACAAACAAGTATGAAAACTAGTAACCATATGAGTTATTAGATATTAAACTAACTTAATTCATTCGCGCTTGCTAAAAATTACTTCCTCCGTCTTTATATCTAGACACCCTTTTATTATATGTAAATAGTGCTTACATATAGGGTACCTCAATTTCATATTTGTACCTGTTATTTTTTAATACTTCAAACACATTTAGGGGTTGTAAGACCATCTTAAATGAAAGAGGCTTAACTCATTATGTCTTGGTATTTTACAAGTATCCTTATTGGAGGGAAAATGTGAAGGAGGCTTGTGAAGTTGGAGAGCTTAATTAAGCATTTCCTACGTGGGTTTTATAGTATTTTAATGTTAGAATATTAAAATATAATGATATACTAAAGTTATTATATAAAGTATTGGTCGAGCCTAGATTAAAGTAATTGATTGTTTATTACTCCCTTCGTTCATTTTTAAGTGTCTTTTTAGAGTGAATTTTTCGTTTATATTTAACTGTTTTTTTGGTATTTTAAGGGTACGATTTGTCAATTATATCTTTTGCCAATTACACTTATATTTTTCAACAAAATTAATTAATGCTATCTATTTGGAAACAAAAGTTTTTTTTTTTAAACAAAGTTTGTTTCTTGTTATCTTCAAATTTAAACAAAATTTTGTTAGAAAAAATGGTTCTAAAAAGATTTAAAATTCTATAAATAAGATGAAGAACAATCGTTAAAAATTTCAAATACAAGGTAAAAGAACATATTTGAGTTAAGAAAAATAAAAGACTCTATGTATGAATGTTCAAAAGGAAGAAAAAGTTGAAGACTCATTGAAATTGCTTATGAGAGATGAAGATGAAGCAATAATTGAAGACTCGTTTTACTAGGTACAAAAACAAGAACAAGAAGACAATGAAAAAGAAGTTTCATCAATATAATTTTTATATTGATTTCAAATAATAAAAAATATGTGCACAATATTTAGAAAATTGACTTTAAAACTATTACAGATGCAAAACCTAAGAGACCATTTTGTAGTTTTTTCTTCTTAAAGGTCAAAATCACAACTTTGTGAAAGTTAGGAGTTAAAATTGCAATTAAACAAAAAAAAAATTCAAAATTACTTTTAACCAAAATAAATTGGTCAGTTTTATCAAAATCGATTATTACCACAGCAGCAAAAGAAAACACGTTTAGAATTGTGCCGGTAAAACTAGAAAATACGGTGTGTTTTGTTGTTTAAAGAAAAAGGTGTTTTTTCTCGTTGGTGGAAATTCCAATCGAAGAAGAAGAAGAAGAAGAAGAATGATGGTGAAAAGTATCCAGGTTCAGCTATGCGGAATTATTACCCAACGTTGGAATCTTAAACCTCGAACTTCCATTTCAATCTCATCACTCTCCCCAATTTCACATCCCAATCCTTCTCTCAAACTCCTTCCCACACACACCACACCTCGCACCACTCGATTCGCACCCTTTCGTGCTTCCTCTTCGCTTCAATCTTCCGTAAGTTCTTTCTCCCCAATAATTCTGTATATATCAGACTCTCTTCGTTCCCAATTTCAAATTTTAGGTCTATTTATTATAGTTAATTATTGATGGTAATTAACAATGTAGGGAAATGTTCGTAGTATCAAGTTCTGTCAGTGGTGTGGTGGTTCAACCAAACACGATATACCCGATGGAGAAGAAAAATTGAGAGCTATATGTACACTTTGTGGGAGGATTGCTTATCAGAATCCCAAAATGGTAACTTCCTACTTCCTACTAATTCCTTTTAGATATGTGTGTTATGTGCAAGTAGAGTAGAATGAAGGTTCAACACTATATGTAGGTTAATATGCTTAAATCTTTAAACTGGTCAAAAAAATATATGATTTTAAACACATTATAACTTGGCGTCAAAAACTTTTTGAATGACCTAAAATCTAGCTATTTTAGCAAAGTGAGTTTTCTAAACCTAGTTTATTCAGTGTAAATAAGAGTGATCTAGTTGATGCTTGATCTATGAAGCACGGACACAGACATTGGACATGACACGAACACTGACACGCTGACACTGCTAATGATATGAGAAAATCACATAATTTAGTGTAATTGTATGTGTCGTGTCGGTGTTGGACACAATCCGACACCGGGACATGCCTAATCCGAGAAGTGTCCGTGCTTCATAGTTCTTGATGGACTGATGTAGACTAGAACATAGGCACCTAGTGAAATTTCCAACTCCGACCTATTTCCATCCCTACTTGCCTGATAATTTGTAGCGATGCAGAAAGTATATTATTCATTGCTGCACCATGAAATTGATTTTGTTTGTTCTTTCATGTGAAAATTAGGCCACCTGTTAAAATACTTTACTGCTGATTTGGTAATTTCCGCTCGCTAAAAGTTATACTCTTAAATTTAGATTAGGACTCCAATGTGCTATAATCAGTTTAATGATTACTGTATATGTATTTGACATTGTTTTTTATTTTTCTTATCCGATAATATTATTCTTTTATGAAAAAAATGAAATTATTTCCAATTGAAGTTTTCTCTAGGAGGTTGTGGCTCCTGCTATAAGTAGTTAAAGAGTCGAAGAGCCCTGCGGATAAACCTATTCTTCAACACAAAATTTGAAAGATTTTTGTATGACTGCATTTGGCATACTATACACAATACCACATATATAGAACTATTTTGGACACAATAATTGCTTGTTATTTTTAAATGCTATTGCTTTTGTTGAATTTTAAAATGTATTAGAAGTGGATAATGAGAAAAGGAAGAAGCAACCTAGTATTACAAAGTTCCCATCATAGCAAGGTTCGTGGAAGAGTTGGACCCATTGAGAAAAGGAAGCATTTCAGCTTTAGGACCTTTTGTAGATTAAAAAAATAATGTTCGATGATAGTTGATACTGAAATGGATGTCGATGTTAGGTATCCGCATATAACATGCTTTAAATTGGTCTGCCTGTCACTCTTGTCCTCTGAAGTTGTTCTTTTCATAAGACACTCAATGATAAATGATAATGCAAAACAAATAAGGATCTGGAGGAGTATCACATGTTTTTGGATGTATGTATTCTCTGACTTGTTAGGAAAATAATTCTGGTAGTTGTATACTGTTTGTCACATCATTTATTCTTTTCATGCATTTTGTACAAGATTATATGACTGATTACTTTGTTCTGAACATGGCATGATTTTGGCTGGCAAAGTAGGTAGTGGGTTGCCTCATTGAACACGATAAAAAGGTCCTCCTTTGCAAGAGGAATATTCAACCATCTCACGGTCTTTGGTATGAATCAACGCTGTATTAAACTGCTTATTATCATTGTATTAAACTTTTTATTATCATTGTATCTGGTTAGATACAGATTAGGTTCCTTTCCATGAACTATTATAACATAAATGCTAATAAATTTATCATAATGATGAAGATTGCATCTCTTTTCATCAGTTAGCTATGTTAATTTCATATTTTGGTATCAACAAGGACGCTTCCCGCTGGTTATTTGGAAATTGGAGAGTCAGCTATGGAAGGCGCCGTAAGGGAAACAAGGGAGGAAGCAAATGCAGATGTAGAAGTAATTTCTCCCTTTGCTCAGTTGGATATTCCTTTAATTGGCCAAGTGAGGACTGGACGAAACTTTGATTTATTTTCTATTGTTTTGTTCTTTTTTATTGATTCTCTTGACTAGGTTTTTTACCTTGATTATCACATGTTTATGTCAGACTTACATGATATTCTTAGCAAAGCTGAAGAAGCCCCATTTTTCACCTGGTCCAGAATCATCAGAATGCCAACTTTTTTCACTTGATGATATACCTTTTAATTCTCTGTCCTTTTCATCAATGGTGGTTACCTTGAGTTTGGTATGTTTCAGATATATGAACCCTGTCTTCTTTTTTTGTATTACCTACTCATATGTGTCTGATGTTGTTTCTCATGGCCACAGTATATTGAGGATATGAAGGCTGGCAAGCCCAAATTTCATTATGGAACCATTAACAAAAGGTTTTTATTTTCTTCCTACATACATGATATTTTCCCTTAATTTTATGTATGGTTCGGTTTGAGGGAAGGAAACTACGCCCTCTGCTCCTTATTTCTAAGACACAATTAGAAAACTTCGTAGGTCATGCATATAAAATATAAGAAACGTAGTACGCCTTTGAAGTGTATTAATTATTTAAGTTCCTGTTAAGGGTATACTTGGAAAAAGTTAGCATTGACAACTTTGATGTGTGTTTCATTTAGGACTGAAATCGATAAGCCTAGTTAATGAGATACATCTCAACTAGTTGGATTTGGTTGGTTACTTGGCTCTTGCGTCATGACTGTTTGAGATCTAATTTGTCCTGGTATAAATGTTGGCAAAATGTGCATACTATATAAATTAGTTAGGAAAAAAAAAAATACTGTTTTTATGTGTGTTTGGGCTAGCAGCTTTCACATTTTTTTTCACAAATGCAGAATGATAAAATCAATGTGTTATCTTGTGAACATAATCCTGTAGTTTAGAAATGCTATTTGACTCCCAAAGACAGTTTTTAGCAGCTTCGATGAATATATCTGATACTTTGCTACCTAGACTTATGTTCTTACTCATTTTGTTTGGTTTTGTATTGGTATTTGTTGTTAGGCCGGGTACAAGTCCTTCTGATAGTCATGCCTACACATTGGATCATCACATGCACACATGAGCCATGACAGACAGGTTAGTTCCCGGTGCTATACTGCAATATTTATAGTGATGATAATAATAAACGATAAGAATGAGCTAAATATAACCATATGCTTTTCTGTGCATTACATTGTATATAAAGTTACCATTCATTGTTACCCCTAAAGACCTGGATAATTCATCTAGCATGTTGCTTATTGATTGGCCTATAATACGCCTATTATCACGATCTTTCAAAACGTTTTGCAGATTGCAGTAAAGTCTGGACATTTGAAGATTCTTATCAGAAGAATTTTAAATTCGCCTGAAGATTACTGTATCTTCTGCAAAGACCTGAGCATTGCTGGCTTAACCACTGTCAAAAGATAAACATACATGTTTCGATTCAGGAAACGACCTGAACACATTACTACATTAGATCGCATGTGCTTGATGAAATTTATTATGGCCAGCAAATTCCTCTAGGATTCTTAGTTTGATAGGCTGTTGCAATTGTAGAAGTAAGACCGAGACTTGTGTGCTGCCTAATGGCATCACCAAAATTGTAAACATGATCATTCATCAATAGAAATGAAATTCTTTTGTTTTGTTGTTGAATTTGTTTCCTATTTTTTGAAAACACGTGCATGGTAGGGGGTTCAATCTCTAGAATTTTTTTATAGAGCAAACCCGAATGGTTGGGGAGACAATACCTTTGTTTGCTCAAAAAAATTTAGATAGAGATTAATCATTATTAAACGGTGATGGATATTTCGTATTTATAATCCGATTAATCGATTATAGATATGGAAAATGTCCGCTTCTTATAATTTAAAGGTATTGAATGTACTTCTTTTTAAGGTTATATTTTTATATCTTGTTATCATTTTCCTTATAAAAAAATGAAGGTAAGTTTGAAAGCTGTTTAGTGCAGTGACTAGAATGTGGCTGCCCACACTCAACAAAACAAGGTCGCTAAAGTTATCCCGTGCAATGAATCTTGTGTCTCTTGCGACCTTTTGGCGGAATCTCATATGCATATCTTCTTTATTTGCACCAAGGCAATTGAATGATGGGACAGAATTGGTTTTGGAAACATTATTCGTGAGCTGCTCCTTCAGGCTAACCACTTCTGTACCATGTTGTTTGATTTGTTTACCAGGTTAAAGGAGCAAGAAAAACTTGTCGCCGCTATGACTCTTTGGAGCTTGTGGAAGAGTCGAAACACAAAGCTTTGGGACTCAACTGATACTTCGGCCACCTCCATCATTACCCGAGCTCAAGATGTGCTACATGAATGGAGTTGCATGCAAAAGGCTAAGCATCCAGTGACTCCCCAAGATCAACAACCGGCATGGACTAAGCCACAACCAGGATACATCAAATGTAATGTCGATGCCGCACTCTTCAACAATAACACAACTATGGCTTACGGATTGTGCTTTCGAGACTCTACTGGCGCCTTATTATTAGGTAAATCTGAATACCTCCACTTATCTGTATCTGTCTTAGAAGCAGAATCTCTTGGCCTTCTTCACTCTTTAAAAACGGCAATCTCCAATGGCATGCACAATGTTACCTTTGAAACGGATAGTAAGACTTTGGTGGACGCACTTTCAGCTCGCAATATTCCCCCCAATGAATTTGGCGATCTAGTTTTTGAATGCAAAAGTCTCTTATATAGTAATCCCGACTATGTAGTGTCGTTTGTTCGGAGGCAAGCAAATAAGGTAGCTCATAACATAGCTAGAGCTGCCTTATCACACCCTAGCCCTCATAGTTTTCAGGATGCCTCTTCTACTTTGTATCCCTTGATCTTTAATGAAATGCAGTAATTTTGCTTTGTTTCAAAAAAAAAAACTTCAAGAACAGCTGGAATTCTAACTTCGCCGGTTGCTGGTGGCATGCATTTGACTTTTGGAAAATACTGCTTTTTATTAAAGTTGATATAATATGAATAAAATGATTTGACAATTTTCAACCATGTCATTACATTCGGACAAATAACCGTTCAAACAGTCTAATAGTTAAAAAAACCTTTACTTGTCTAAATTCGGATCCCACTCGTGTGACATTATGGTAGGAATGTCACCTTGCATTGTCCTCCACCACAATGTGATATGTAGATTTTTTGTTTTCTAACCTCTCTTTTATTGTGCTTTTTTGGTTTATTTGTTTCTTTATTTTAAAATGAGATTGTTATATGTTACATTATAGTTGGTCGATATCATATAACATTCTCAAAATACCTATATCTAAAGCTGTGGCAATAGGCGCATGATTTTTTATCACAATGTAAGGCAAATAGGATACCTCTTAAATTTTTTAGTGTTACCCGAATTATTTTTTTGTACAATTCCCTTACCCGATTTATATAGTAAATCAAAAACAATGTATATTACACTTTATAATTGTGTTATAAAATGCCCAGTAAAGATATTTTATCACCAACTACAAACAAAAAAAGATTATTTATCACCCAACATTAATGAGTTGAAGTGTGTAACCATCAGAAATATAGGATTATATCATCATAGTTAACTCAGACGACCGTCGTGAGAAAATGACAATCCATATTCATCATATGGTTTTCAATTTAACAAAACATAAAACAAAAAAAGATAATGCTAAAAGCATAATAAAAAAGCTGGATACAAACCATATGGAATGCAACGCACACAAAGGAAACGCTATGTAACCGTTGGTGTGGAAACATGTAGATTTCATCACTATTATTATACTAGGTGGAGAGCAAATTCATTTGCAATATAACCGATGTGGGACTCATTCTGCCCAAATTTTTTATACTACAGAACCCTTGCAGTATAAGTATATTTCTCTATGTTAACAGAAGAAATGTTACGGCTATTATTTAGTATAAAAAAAGTTTCACACTATTATTTATACACTCTCAAGTCTCACCCTTAAATGAATGATGAAATTGTAAATCTGTCTTTGGAACTGTAGTTGGTTGTCACTCTATGACTATGAAAGACAGATGAGTGTAAAGCCTAGTAGTTTGGTGAGACAACAAACTAAAACAGGCCATACACCTTATGTAGGGAGTGAAAGTTTCTCTCATGGGACTTGTGTATTTGATCATACAAACCACATATCCAAGCACCTGAGAATTATAAGCGTCATCTCTTTCAACATTTATCTAAGAAGCTGAAATTTTTAAGCAAATTTAAGATTAAATTGACCATCAACTGGAGAGAGTCAATTAAAAAAACCGACTTCTTCACTGGTTATATGAGGCCAACAATGAGCATTTTATAACATATACCAAACGAAAGTAAATAACTCGTAAGATTCCATTTCAAATTACTATTCAGAGCATAAAAGAAATTGAAAAATTCATTTAACTTGTGGGAATGACATGAGAGTACGTGGACCCCAAAATTCTAAATCCATGAATCGAGTTATCTTTCCCAAGTTCAGTATTAGTACCATTTTTTATGAATGAGGATATATTTTCATCATATTTTGATCAACATATTGTCAAGTATGATTAATAGTGCACCAAATACTGTATCAATTAGAAGTAGGTTGAACTATGGGTTGCGCACGAGGACCACAACCGTATTTAGCTTTCATAATAACACGAACCTAAAGCTTGTCTGAATTGAAAACAGGCTATCAAGCCAACTTAAGAATATAAGTCTAACCGAGAATGTGCATGTTTCTAAATTTGAGACCACAATTTTCTTTTGAAAAACAAGCTTTATTCCAACCAATTAGTCGACACTTTCATAAATCAGTAGTAGAGTGCCACATGAAATCCCTACATAACATCTCAACTTCATCACAAACTTGAAGAGAATATGACATGCTTTCGTAATGTATAAAACAATTTAATAAAGGGAAGCAATGAAATAAAAAAAAATCACTTAGGGGATATTTGTATTCCCTTTCTATATAAGGTATACATACATTTTAACATGTATTGTACTTCTTTTTTATAATA
>Ga0099826_10003437_pt1 | contig 10748 bp, 2 predicted proteins | sample Mtrugardesep15_FD_76830 | JGI IMG/M metagenome (GOLD analysis project Ga0099826, IMG submission 76830) | Root nodule microbial communities of legume samples collected from California, USA - M. trunc garden sep15 | ecosystem: Host-associated > Plants > Roots > Nodule | place: USA: California...
TCCATTATCAACATTCACATCAATATCAACAACACCACCACAAATCAACAACTTCATATAATTTCTCATAATTCAAGTAAAGGAGAAAAATACAACACGTTATGATAAACATCATATTCAACATCCATCAATCATTCATACATCTACATGTAATCATATCAAACTATTCATGAAAGATTTGCAAGGTAATCGGGCTTAAGGATTAAATTCGACCAAGTTCGTCTCATATTTCACAACTTTAAAACAACTATGATAATCGAACCAAAACTACACACACAACTCAATTGCCTCAATTATGTATACACATTAATCACATATGAGTGTAGTTGTGCATACATGTGCGTTTCACCGGCCAATTACTACGAGATCATAAAAATCACAAAGTTCGTATCATTTTGCAAAAACGACCAACATTGACATTTTTCAAAGCAAGGTAACTTATCCAAGTTTGAAAACCTACAATTCAATCTCAATCCATCATATAAACATGAACATAGGCCACTTACAAACTATCAAGCATTAGTTCAAAGATCAGCCTAAGTTCGTATAGAAAAATCCCAAGTTCGCATTTTCCACAATCCCACCCGAAAATCGAGTTTGATGTGATTAATACATTGCACCAATTTTACAAGCCTTGTCTAACTCTATATGTGCTGTAGACTAAGCTTGCAATCCTATTCATCCACAAAAGATTGTTTCTGACAATTTTTCGAAAAACTGAAATAACATAAGTTTCGAACCATTTAGAAACTTCAAGATTTGATAAAGCCAAGTTTGTTTCAGTTGAAAAGTAAATGAAAACAACAAAAGAACACCTTCAAACGGTCGCTACAGACCCCTACACGACTGCCCCCAAGCACCCGAACACGGAGCAACAAGCATGTTGCCCTGTCTTGGGCGCCTGGCGCCAGGAGTACAGCGCCTAGCGCTGGCTCTCTGTAAGTGGGTGCCTAGCGCCCTTGTATAGGCGCAGCGCTCTGTAATGTGCGTTTTCGCGCGTTTCGGCCACGGGTTTTCGCCATTTTTCGTCCCAAAATCGAATGTTTGAAACCCTCAATTGTTAAAAATGATATGAGGCACAACCCGAGGCTCTAACACGTCAAACTCATACGTTCCGCGACATTTGAATAAGTTTTACAAATTGTTTAAAATCCATTCTCTCAACAACAAGTTTTCAACTACAACCAAAACCAATTCTTCACAACAACTATTTTCAACAACAACAACTTCATTCATGATTCATACCCAAACCTTGATATGAGATTATCAACAATAATTAACAACAACCACAACTTATAATCATGTATTCAAGCACAATTCAACAACAACATGTCATAAATCATTATTTGAGCATAATTCATCAATTATCCAAATATATATACAAAAAGCATGCAATTTCATCATCAACAATTCAATTACAAACAAATTAACATACCCAAACATTCCTCTACAACTAGAGCACGAAATTCAACAAGCAAATTCACATTAATCACTTATCTCAAATATTCACTTATGCATAGAATTAGGGTAGAAGCTACAACTAAGAGATTATGGTTGAAATCTAACCCCCTTACCTCAACAAGCAATAATTATAGTCAGTGCTTCAATTAAGCTCCTAGAATCTTCAACCCTTCTTTGTTCTTCAAGCTTCTCTCTCTACAAACCCTCTTCTCTTCCTCTTGCTCTTTCTCTTTCTACCTCTCTCAAAATATTATGTGAAATGAACAAGTGATACTAGGTGACCTAATTTCCTCAAAGACTAAGGTTTAAATATGCTCACCTCTAATGGGCTTAACCCGTCATGTCTTAATGGGCTCAATACTCTAAATACTCAATTCCACAAGTTTCTACACACTTATGGTAAAAATAACAAATAAACACCGGTTCTTAACTAATTACCACAACCCTCTAACAACTTAATAAAAATAATGATTTTCACTTGAAACACTAAAAATAACCTTCACCAAGAAATTATTAAATCACCCTTGCTCACCAAATTACTAAAATACCCTTCTAACATGAAAATCCAAAAAAATACACCAAAGGATAAATAATCACGCACAAGCACATATAAACGCATATGAAACAATTAAAAATAAAACTAACGGAAAATCAGGCTGTTACAATGTATGTGATTGTTAATGTGTTAAGGGGGTAATATAGTTGGGAAGAGCATATCTTCTAATTTTGCTTCAGGAAAAAACAGCGTGATAAAAAAGTGTTAGAACACAATTCAATGAAGAATATATGTATCATACAATTGAAGTATGAAAAAGTGAGTGTCAAATACATAGTAGTAGTTTTTATTTTTGACTAAAAAATGATATTGGTTTATTAAAAACAAGAAATCAACCAACGTTGCATGAAGAAAAAAATAAAACAATATCGCAATCAGACAACGAAATCATAAAACTACAATCTAAATATGTGAAAACCATTTATTTAAGTTGAAAGAGAGAAAAGAAAATGTGATTTCGGGAAGAAAAAAATTATCCAAAACCGTCCTCAAGAAAATGAAAGTGAAAACTTAGATAGAAAAAAAAAATAGGAGTGAAAGTTTGTTGGAGAGACAAGAAAGCAGTAGTTGTCTGTATAATAAAATGCATTAACTAAGGCATCCTAATTAACTCATCCGCTGGAATAATACGGTTACAAACAATAACAAAATCTTACTGAATCAAATCTGAAACATCACATCAAAACTGATTGTTCTTTGTTTTTTTTTTTTTGATTAAAAACTGATTGTTCTTGTTATACATACAAAGCAAAACAGCTTTAATTCAACCTTGATGAAAATTTACATAGAAATTACGGTAGGTATAAGTTGAAAGTCTAAGTATCTATGCAAAAACGCAATGATACTACATGGCGATAATTTTTTATATTTTTTTATGATGTTATAGATATAAAATTTACAAATATTTAACTCAATCTAGTTGAACTACTAATCTCCCTTACCATAAGTTTTAATATATTTAAAGGATTTAAATCTTTTACCACATGTATAATTTCATTGTTTAAATTAAAAGGCAATTTTATTATGTTTATATTCCTAAAGAATAATCTTTACCTTATTGGGTTATGATTATATTCTTGAGTGGCCACTGTTTTATCGCTGCAAATCAAACAGGGTACACATTGATGCTAAAGCAACCATTCAAGACAAAATGAATGGATGGATTCGATTGGTTAGGACAAACAATTTACAAATTTTTAAGGCCATGATCGTAATTCCCCTTCAAATCAGAGTATATGATCATAATTGTAGTACGAACTTGAATGGCTATCACTTTAAAAAAAAAAAAGAATATATTCTCTCTTAAAGCTTGTTTTTATTTTTGCTGATAAAATCTCTTAAAGCAATGCTTTAACTTGATTACGAATTACGCGTAATATTAGTTAGATTTCAACAAAATTTAAGAATGCTTTTAACTTGATTACATATAATCTATAGTGATATGTATAATGTTTGTCAACAAAATCACATTTATCTTTTGATACATCTATATGAATATAATATATAAAAAGCTTAACAAAATATCATAAAGTATCCATCCACATTTAAATGCTAACTGGAAGAAGTGTTCTAATTCATATCTTAAAATATTTAGACCTCCTGAAAAAAATATAGTATATATTTAGATTTCTTAGAACCTTTTAATTTTTGGATTGATGATTTGAAAGAAACTGATCGTTTACCTTTTTTTAGTACACGCAACTTTGAAAGAAAAAGTATATGTTACTGAAAATATTCATCGATTCGCTCTATAAGAGAAGGAAAAAACAATGAAGGGTACTTCTATTTTTTTTGAACAAATCAAAATGAGATTATATTAACAAAAATCATAGCAATTTCCAAGCACAAGGTGTGCCTAAAAACTACTACCAAGATTACAAAGTATACCAAAAGGCCATAGAACCTAACAGTGGTCTAGCCAATACCTAGACAAGCCATAAGATTTGACCACCACCTCTGAGTACCATAAACAAACATGGCTTTTTTAGTTTTCAGCCACCCTAATGATAACAATTTAACCTTATCTAACAACCTGGACACATCTGTTACAACATTATTAAAAAGTCGGTTATTGCGTTCTGTCCACACAACCCAAGTACAAAGAAGCCAGATGAACTGCATAAAGGAACGTTTAGCTTTACCACCACCGGTCAAATAAGTAAACTGCCGCAAATGATCCGAAAGATTGTTGGAATCCGCCCCCATGCACCTTATCCAATTCCGCACCTGCTGCCACAACAACACTGTAGTCGAACATGATAAAAACAGATGATCGGATGTTTCAACATGACCACATCCTGTAACACATAGAGTCGCCTCGTAAGTAAGAACACCACGAGTTGCCAAATTTGCTTTCGTAGGTAGACGGTCCCTAAGAAGACGCCAAGCAAAAATTGAGACCTTCAAAGGGACCTGGTGATGCCATGCTAGCTCCAGAGCGTCGTCCATGATAGGATTGACACCCCCCGTTAAAAGATCGTAAGCTCCTCGAACAGCATAACCCCCCATAGGATCAGGTAACCACACCCATGTATCTGAAACATCATGCAACAAAGAAACATCAAGCATGTTTTTAAAACAAAAGATGGATTCTTAACATATATTTAGTTAAATCCCGGCACAACATATAGTATATGGGAATTGAGAAAAAGAATATGGTTAAGGATATAAAAGGCTGAAATGAGCTCCACATGTTTTTATTAAGAGTATTAAATTGGATGAGATAAGGTTTGAACATGGGTTTACATGTAGAGATAATTCTTCTCCTAAAAAAGAAAAAGCACAGATAATTTCACGTAAGAGGTGAATTTTGTAAAACTAACACGTTACAAGTTGGTTTTGTTAAGCCACTTAGGTCAAATTTTAGGTTTTCACTTTTGTGCGTGGAGAATGTGTTAAAGAAGACTAGAAGGTGATTCAAAGGTTGGATTTATAAAATTCATATTTAATATAATCTTATGAGGTGTAATTACGTTGATTAAGTTTGACATTTGGTATCAAACCATCTTGACTCAGTTTAATTTTTTTTTAATTTTTTATTTATATTATTGAATTTAATTTTAGTAAATTACAAATTACTATTATAGATATGAAAGATTTATTTTGTGTTTGTATTATTCAAATGTTTAAAATTCTAATTAGCTGAGTAAAGAATTGAAGTGCTATATTAAAAAAATTCTAATTCTATTTCAAATTAATTACCAAGTTTCTTCTAGTTGATTTGATTTAAGTTTGAAAAAAAAATTACATAATCTTAATCCAACTCTAATTAACCAAAACCAACACTCACTCACTGTGGTTATATATCCACTGGATATGGATAATACTAAATTTAATGTAAAATATTGAATAAAAGAAAGTGTACATAGGCTCTTTATTTAATCAACTTAATTTCAAAACTTGATAAAACTTTGGAAGATTCCCACATTGTGAAAGAAAAATTCTTACACATATGTCAGATCGACCATGAATATTTGTTGGTGGATATGCCTGGTTGTCATCGTTGTTCATGATAACGGCACTATAAATTTATCGATCATTGGAGGATCAAGTATTCATAGAATTCTGAATAAGAAACAAAATTATACGACATATGCAAATGGGTTTGTACGTGGCCATTTATTTTATCCTGTTTGCACGTGTACATATGGTGTGTGTGCATGCTCTTAATCTATCTCCTCATGCAATTGAGTTCAAATATAGTAAAAATAAAATAAAATATTAAGAGATTATTATTCTGTGTTTCTTAAGAATTCATCTCCTCATGTAACTATTGTTTTTATTTTTGGCCAAAGTGATTACTGGTTTGTACTGACTGAATGTTTGATTACTTTATATAATCAACTAACAATCAATTACAACTAACTTTCTAACTATCGATAAGAAATTTCTACATGGATTTGGTTTTTCTTTCATGTTTTTTATGTGATTTTGTCTTTTGATTGAAACGTTGTCTTGTTTGTCGTATTAATACAATTTTGTTTTATTTCTAGTCTAATTATGGTATTTTTTTTTATAAAAATAAACAATATTTATTTATCCAAATTGATAGAGTACATCGATACAATACAAATCTAAAATCATTAAAAACAAAAAAAATGAATCTGCGAACAAACTTACATCATTCATGTTAATAACATAAAACAACAAAATATTTATGCCTACGAATATGTATTTGTTAATTTGGTTTTGCCAAATCAGTTTCAATTCATTGTAAATTCAATCAATAATTTAATCATTAATGTTACAGATTTTGAAGTACATGTTTTGCAATTAATTTGTAGATATTTTGTTGTTTTATGTTATTAATTTGAGTTACATGAATATGTTGGCTAATTAATCCTTATTTTAGTTTTAAGAACTTTTGTGTTGTTTTCGATGTTGAATGATGAATATTATTTTTAGTAAAAAAATTACAAAATTTACAACGAGTTATGTATGTTTTTGACTAATGATTAGAACATCCAAAAAAATATAGGGACAGACTACCATTGCCTAGTCATTTTCAAAGACTCTTCTGGCAGTTCACATTTAGAAAGGCATTCTCCCCTTCCCTTCAAAACATGAATAAAGAATAGAATAAAATCAAGTTAAATCTTATCATAAGAATGTGTCGAATACTATGATAGTCAATTCAATCTAAAGCTTGGATGGGAATTGATCTGTGATGTGATCAGTTTTAGTCTAATTCATTTTTACACGAAATGACCCACCTAGCTACACGTTATATTCTTTCTAACTACTACTATCCTAGTCACGAATCTTTTTTTCTCTCTGAAATAATAGTCGATCAATTAATTATATATTCACTTTCCACTAATTTAACAATCTCTTTATTATTATTTTTTTTTGAAGAGGATTATTATTATTATTATTATTATTATTATTATTATTATTATTTTGATGCAATGGAAAAGAAATAATTAAAAACAAGGAAACATGAAAAGAAACTAAACTCACACACAAGCAATGCCTACAATGTCAGCCATCAACGCGAGACTGAATAGCGAGAAGATAACTATTCCAAAACTTCAAGGTATCATTGAAGGAAGCTTCCGTCTTTACAAGCCAATCGACACATTCATATCTCTCTCTAAGAGTATGCCAAAAGAAATGTTCCAATTCCCTGTGCAAAAATGACGAACTCAAAATCATTATCTTTTTATGTCAGTTGTTATGTTAATATTTTTTTACTTTATTAGTATTCGAATTCTAAATCTTTACTTCTTACTTCCTTTAACCTTTTAACTCAACCAACTAAACCATTCAACCATGTAACAATCGTTTTGCTCATATGACATTAGAAAAGAAAAAGAGTGAGAGAATTAATTCAGGAATGCATAGCTATGTATGAATTAATCATAATTTCGAACAACGAGTTGCTTACACTATGACCTTTTATAACAAGGTGATTGAGGTAAAATAAGTGAGACATACATTACACCTTGATGAGTTAAGGGTAATTTATCTTTAAAGATAAGTATGATTTTATCTTTAAAGATAAGTATGATTCAATTCTGAAACGAATGTGATAGAAATCATATGTTGAATAAAGAAGATTGAAAAAATTGTTTGTTCTTAAGATAAAAAATGATAAATTGTTATGATTCATCAAGAGGTAATATAACGATTTTTACAAACCTCAAAATCATTTACATTATAGTTGCAATATAAGAGATATCCTCAATGACATTGCAATTGCATCAGGTGTATTTGCTCTGCAATGTAACAATGTTTAACGTTAGTTGTAACCGTAATTGCAACAACAATTTAAAATTATGTCTTAATTACTTTACAATATATCTTTCTTAAAATTTGGATTTAGTGTTGTCACTAAGTAAATGTGTCACACTACTTTTAAGATCAATCACTTGTTCTCGAATTAACGGACAAGAACGTTTAAATTTGATTTTACTTTGTGTATAATCTGAATTGTCTAATCTTAAATTAATGAATAAAATCTTTTATTTCATATAAACATGTGTTTTTTCATACCTAATCCATCTTTTTGATTACAAGTACTTTAAATACTCAGAAAATATTTGAATACCTTTTTATTTTGGTGACTTTGATTACCATAATGTATTTTAGATGAAAGATAATGATAGATAAATGATTAAAACAAATTATTTAAATAAAAAATAATTCTTAATTATGTAAAGGATATAAGCAAAGTCACCGAACTTAAAATCACCGAAGTATTACCGCTAAATTCACTCCATTAACTATTTAATTACCTCCACTTATTAACCTCCACTTATTATCTCTCCACTTCATGAGACACAATCTGGCGCAGGCACTATAGAAAGCAACACTGCATGTGAGTAAAGACCGAAAGTTGAATATGAATCTAATCCCCGTCAACTCTGCATGCCCCATACACCTTTGTTTTAGCTAGTAGACAATAAACAATTACTAAAGTGTATATATCCATATTGTTATTTAAGATTTATTTTCTGTTTCTTCATGGTTGTAGCTAGAAAGATACAACATTATTTGGTCCAAAAAAAAGAGATAGCACGTAGTTTAGCAGAGCATGCACAAAAGCAAATTTAATTACTTTATATAGCTAGATTGTCAGTGACTAGATATAGTAACAGGTAAACTAATTATTTGCAAAGTACCTTCCTTGCTTGCTTGTATATTCAGCTGTCTTGTAGTCACTAGTCAGTATAGTACTCCACTTGCTTTAAGAATGCATCAAAGACGCATAAACTTTGTCACTTCTTGTGCAATTTTGGTTTTATTGTGTTTTATTTATTAAAAAACTTCTAAGTTAAAATATTTTTTTTACCCAAAATGTTTTATTGTGTTTTCTTTATTGCAAACTTCTTGGTCAAATAATTATACTTACTTAATCTATCTCATTTTTAGGTATTTAAATGAGTCTCACATATATACATTATTTATTTATAATTTTTTGATAGTAATACTTAATAAGTACTCAATCTATCCAACCCAACATCTCACACAAATTACATAAATGAGACTCACAAATCAACTATCAATAATTTTATATCATTACATATCAATTTTTTAATATTAAAAATGGTGTAGGTCCCATCTAAGATTGGGGTCTTAGGTGAGATCTTGGGTCTTATAAGACCCCAAAAAATTTCTCCCTAATGGGGTACCTATTAGGTACCGAGTCTTAAATGGTTAAGAGATCATGATTGGAAATGGTCTAAGTAATTAAAAATCGATAATACAAATATTTCCATGTTTTCTAGTATATCTTCAATTCATCATACCTTTTCGTTCCTCACAAATAACGAGAGATCTATTTTATCGATTAACTTCTGATTCCTTGTTTAGTTAACTTGTACAATAGGATTACGAGCCGGTAATAACTTTTTATTGTAAACCTTTCCCTATTCCTAACAACTAGTGGTGAAACCCTTCAGGGCCCACCCAGAAAAAATTAAAAAATTAACAAGTATAAGACTATTTTGTGAGATTTTAAACAATTTTGCGACGTTTTAGTTTTTGGCAAATCCAAATCCCGCAAAGTGGTGTAGTGGCCAACTCAAAAAATTAAAGTCATAGTTTCATTTTGCAAGATTTTAAGCAATTTTTCAACGATTTTATTTTTCGACGGTTCAAATAGCAGCATACGATGTATCAAAGGTTTACAAACGTTCTAATTTATGATGGTTTTCAAACCTCCCTTATATTGTCATGTCAACGAAAAATTTCTTCAATTAACAATAGTTCTATAAAAAAAAAAAGATAGTTTCATAATTTATAACAATTGTCCAACCAACCTCCTCAAATTATCCTTGAACCAGCTATCCACCTTCAGGCCACTCCCACTGCAGATCCGTGACAAATCATGCCACCACGCCAACCCTTGCCTCCCTCCCTCTGGACCCCCTCTATCTACATTCATCCTCGAACAATATTTTTATAATAAAGAAATATTAAACTCTCTCATCCGTCTAACTCCAACCCTCCATTCTCCTTATTCTAACAAATAGATTCTCAATTTACCCACAGTTTTTTACTATTATCCTCGCATGATATTTTTCCTATTATCCTCCATTCTCTATATTCTTACAACATTAATTAAAATTTTTAATTTGTGTTAAATGACTAAAACATCATATAATTTAGGACGGAGCGTGTATTTCTTAACACGTGTCTTAAGGGAACAAATTCAATACTAACAATAGTACAAGTAATTAAATCACTAAATAACTCATTTCGTTTGTTTTAGAGTAGCAATACAAGTTAACAAAAAATAATTTTTTTATGTCTACCATATAATTTTAACACTCAACAAATGAAATTTAAAATAAATTATAGAATTTTTTTTATTTTTCGGTCACTATATGTGACTTCGTAGTTAAGAACGGTCCCGTGGAAAAGAAAAAAAAAACTAACGAATGTGACTCATCAAATCTTGACCTTCATGTTCGAATAACGAGCGTTCGTGAGTGTCTTATTTAGGGGTGGCAAAAAAACCCGTGCCCACGGATATCCGCGGATAAAATCCGTCATGGGTATGAGGCAGGTAGCTGAATGGGTATCCGCGGGTATAATAAAATGGTATTTAGTTATCCTTTATTATATGGACACGGATACAGATTTGATGATATCCATACTTGCGGGTATCCGTACCTGTTAGTAAATTACTAAAATATCCATGTGTGTGTGTGTCTATATATATATATATATATATATATATATATATATATATATATATATATATGAGATTTTTATTTCTCAAAAA
>Ga0099826_10003438_pt1 | contig 10747 bp, 4 predicted proteins | sample Mtrugardesep15_FD_76830 | JGI IMG/M metagenome (GOLD analysis project Ga0099826, IMG submission 76830) | Root nodule microbial communities of legume samples collected from California, USA - M. trunc garden sep15 | ecosystem: Host-associated > Plants > Roots > Nodule | place: USA: California...
ACCTTAACCGCAAGGAGGGGGATGCCGAAGGCAGGGCTAGTGACTGGAGTGAAGTCGTAACAAGGTAGCCGTACTGGAAGGTGCGACTGGATCACCTCCTTTTCAGGGAGAACTAATCCTTTTATGGGTTGTTGCATTTTGCACCGCCTCACATGCCATTTGAACAATACCCATATGGAAAGAGACCGACATCTGAGTTGTATAAGAATATGTGGAGCTCGATATGCAAAACAAACAGTACCCATTGTTTGTTTTGCATTTCAACAAACACCTTAACTACACAAAAATGCATCAAACATACATCATACATTACATTACTGAGATTTTATGATAATAAAAAAAACCAAAATTGAGAAGAAAAATTCATACGAAACAAGGAATGTAAATAATTCTAACCTTTGATTGTGAGAATCGCGAATAAGGTTGAAGAACGGAAATGAAAAATGGGGTTTTGAAGTGGTGAAATGAACTAATGACTATTTTTTCCCGCCAAAACAATCATATTTTCCCTCCTTAATTTTAGCTTAGTATGTACACTTCCCTATATTTTTAGGGTATTTGTGATTTAATGAATACATTAAACCTTAGTTAGTTTACCAAGAAATTATTAATTTCTTTTTTTTACTCCCTCCATCTCTAAATTATAGTCGTTTAAGGTTTGTGCACGGTTATTAAGGAAATGATTAGTTGAGTTGATTTTGATGGTAAAATTAGTACTCTCTCTGTTCCTTTTTAATTGTCATATTTTGACTTTTTACACAAACCAAAACAACATTTAATACCTCATTTCATGTATTTCTCTCTCTGCAATAAATATCTAGGGGTAATATATGTAAAACAACATTTAATGATGTATTGAACTTTGAAAACGACAGTTAATTAGAAACAAAATTTGTATGCAAAAGTGACAGTTATAAAGGAACAAAGGGAGTATCATTTACTAAAACACCCTTATTAATTGTAGTTAGTGGAGTAGTTAAGTTGGATGAAATTAAATAAATAAGGGTATATTAATGGAAAAAAATAATAAATGCTGCATTGATATTCTAAAGTGACAATTATTTTGAGAAAAAGAAAAAATGGTAAAGAGACAATTATTGTAAGACAGAGGGAGTAATCAAATAATCTAGGGGCTAGAAAATTCATCCCTTAAGATTCTAAGTATTCCAAAGACATTAATTAACATGACTCAAACAATTTTTATTTTATTTGGACAAAACTTATATACAATTCCTTAGGTGTTTTTCGTATGGTTCTTAACTAAATTCACCATGAATTCCTTAAATCCATAATTTTCTCAAAGTTTGTTATATTCAAAAAAGGTGTATTTTTAGTTAAGAACCATACGAAATGCACATAAGGAATTGTACCTAAGTTTTGTCCTTTTTATTTCATTATTTTCTCAATTCATGTTTTGGTGGTTGAAATTGAGAAACATCAAAGTGTTTTATGTGATATAAAAGTACCATTCAAGTTAAAGGGAAAATTTTATTGAAGAGTTGTAAGATCGGTGATGTTGTATGGCACATAGTGTTAGATACTGAAGAATCGACACGGGAATATTATAAGTGTAGCGAAGATGAGGTTTGTTGTATTGTTGGTGTGATAAGACTAGACGATATATATTATAAATTACAGTATTAAAGAGAGTTAGAGTAACATCTATATAGTAAAAAAAAAGATGGAAAATAGGCTTAAGTGACTTAAGCATGTGGAGAGAAAACACGTAGATTATATAGTGTATATAATATATCAGATGAAAGATAGTCAAATCATTAGAGACATAGAAGAACTAAAAAAATTATTAGAAAATATCTAGAGACTAACGAGTTTAAGCTTGATCGGAATATGATTTATGATAGAGCATTTTTATGACATAATTTGATTTATATAATCGACCCTACTTAATCATATAATGTTTCATTGTTGTTGTATTATCTAATTCATAATAATATTAATTTTTTTGTTTTGTCAAGTAATCTAACGGCTAGAGAAATTTAACTTAAAGGTAAATAATCACACATATAAGCCTTAGATTAATATTTACTCGCAAAACCTCCGACGCCTTTAACATTATGTTCAAACTTGAACTATCAAATGACCCAAACACTTATAATTGATGATGGGTTGCCGTCTATGTAAATATTTTTTTACAAGGTCAATTGACCATAATTGTTTAACCAATTAAAAATATATTTTTTAATTGCTTCTAAATTCACCCATATAATTGGAATTCACACATGTAATTGGTTGTGATTTACTTATAGTATAATTTTTTTACACTACAATATGAAAATTAAACTGTTTTATTTGTCTGTGAACCAAATTATGTTGGTCTTAACCATTTATGTTGGTCTTAAACTTGTTTCAAACAAGTTTAAGAAGAAAAAAAAATGTTTTCAAACTAAATTTACAAAGTAAATAATTGATGATAAGCATTAGTGGATTCATGACTAATTTCAATTCTAGCAAGTGTGAGTTAAAAATAGTGGTTACTCAAGAAGAAATGTCACTTTCTTAATTTAGAAGGAAGACCACCTATCAAGAAGGAGATGACGCAAAGATGTACGTCTCTTTGTAAAATAAGCAAAATGAAACTTCTTTTTATTTGTTCACACTTTTCTTTATACCAAATAAAAGATGAATGGACTCTTCCAACATTCCACTTTTATAAAATTTAAGAGTAGTGATTCTCTAAGAAAACTTTAGTTTCCTAAACTTCATACAAATTTCAGACAAAGTATAATAATATTTACACAAAAAGGACTCTTGCAGCCATATGAGATATAATGAACACATTCCTTGGTTCATATGTAAGGCATTTTGTTTCTTTCTTTTCTCTAGACTTGAAATATTTTATTAAGCTAAGACAACCACCTTACTCAGAATCCAAAGCACTATAGAGAATTCAAAAGCAAATAGAGTATGAAGCATTCCTCGATCAAGTGCAAACCCATACAATGTTATTCCCCCATGGTTGTGTTGTAGATATGTCACTGCAAAAATCAAACACATTAAAACTTCACATGACCAATAGTAAAAAGATAATGTCATTGTGTTTGAATTTTACGCATTTATGAGTTTGGAAGTAAATTGACATTTTAGTCTCTGAACCTGTGAAACAATGTTACTATAATCCCCGCATGTATTTGAAATTGCAAAAAAGCACCGTGAATATGTTTTTTGTTAGTAATTTTATGAACTAAGCAATAAATTAGATGATCAAACTAACTAAAGAAAAACACATTTTGAGGAACAAACACACTACAAAAACAAACATTTAGAAATGTTTTTGTAATTTTGATATATTAAAAAATATAATTAATAGATGACGAAAATGACTATTTACTCGATTTTTTTTTGTATAGAGACAAAACTCACCTAAAGATTGTCTGGTCTGAAAGGAAGAGAGTCTCTGTGGGATTATTGATATATGTATGTCTGATGAATCAGAATCACTACTATCACTGGCTAGTGCTTCAGACATATTATCTTTGCATTGCTCAGATTCAGCAAAAGCATTAGTCACTAACATGTGCCATCTTGTGGCAATTGAAACAATTCCTTGAGCTCTATGTGTGATTTTTGCTGCACCTAAGATGCACAAGAAGAAGCCACTCAATTGCACTGCTGAACATATCTGCATAAATTTATTGCCAATCACACAATTAGAAAAAGTTTCTATTTAAGCAGAATACTTCATTCAAATCATGAAATTGACTAGTACAATTAATGTCACTTTAGTAAATTTAAGTCAAAATATCTTATATTTTAACACAATTAATTGAGTAATCAAATATGCACAAATCACATATATAATATAACATATGATATGATACATTAATGTACTTACCACAAGGTCACCAGAATTGAAGAATGTCTTTTCTGACTTAGAAGCCAAAACTAGCAATAGAGAACCCAATTGACTAACACTCATTGTTACCACACAACAAATTATAAAGAATCTATACCTATGACTTATAATCCATAATTGCCTTCTAATTCTCACATGTTCTTTAAATATAACACCTGCTTCAGAACCACATCCTTCAAAAAGTTTGTGAACACCTTCAAATCTCAATATTTGAAGCTGACAAGTTAGTTTAAAAATCACACATACCAACAAGTACACACCAGTTCTGTACAACCATGAAAGTAACATAAATACAAAGACAATTGAGTGTAGTGGAAATCCAGCACTAAGGTTTGGTGCTGAAATTTTTACTGCTGAGAAGAATATGATTTTGTGTGCAAGTTCTATAAAGAAGGAAGGTAGGATTATGTATGCTAAGTATCTGAATGCTTTCTCTAGCTCGCGGGCGTAGCCGCGACGAACATATGTAGTGTCATCTTGCAGTGCATCTAAGAATAGAAGTTGCCTTAGGCCATACCTACACCATAACACATTACATGGTAAATAGAGTATGTTTGTTACAAATTAATGAATTATTCAAAAAAAAAAATACATTTTCAACTTAAAAAAAAATCACTTTTAAGCGTAATTGCGTTCTTTTAAGTTTGTAAATCATTCAGAATATAAAAATATGTTTTTTAGGTTTAAATACAAATTTTTTTAGTGACTCCCCCCCCTTTTTTTATAAATAATATGATTTTAATGAGTGTGATAGATGATAGATAATATTGAAAAAATGATTTTCACTACTATAAACAAACATGAACCAACTTCTACTTCACATGATAATCTCTAAAAATTATGTTATGTGATAATCACACTTTTATAAGTAGTTATGGTTAAACAACTCGAAATTACTTAATAACTACTTATAAGAAGCTAACACAACACTATTTTTTCAAAAAAACAAAAAAATATTTAGTTGAGCCTTTTTTTTAGAAGCTAAACTAGCCCACCAAATTGACAGCGGGAGAATCGAAGGAGAAGATACTCCAAGGAGACCTTAATTGTAGTCGCAACATAAAAGTTTTGATAATTTTAGAGGTCTCTACAATAATATTGCAATTGCGGCTATATCCTCCACATTTGCTGATAATTTGTTGTAATATTAAGGTTTGTAACGTAACCGTGATCACAATATTGCATTTTAAAATCATGAATTCATGATAGTATTCACACATGTATGCAAAAATATGAGGATGAGACTAATTTATATTGGTACCTTCGGAAGAAACGGTAGAGAGTGAAGAAGGAAATGATGGCAAGTGCAGATTCAGGTATTTGAACAAGCTTGTTCAAGGAGATAGGATCAACTTGAGGAGAAGAAGCAGATACTTGAACAAATAGGGTTGTGAAGAGAGGAACAATGAAAGTGAGGAAGATGAAGGAAACATAAGAGATGAGTTTTCCAACACAAGATGAGTGATCAAGAGCACACCATTTAAGGCATATACGAAAGTTTCTTAGTTCATCAAAGATCATGGATTTTGATCTTGCATAAGATGGTTGAAGCAACAAAGGAACATTGTGTTGGTGCTGTTGCTGTTGGTCAGAGAAAGATACTTTTTTGGAAGATGAATTATCAATGTTAATGGTTGTGTCATTGGTTGATTCTGTTGAAGGTTTCATAGTTGATGGTTTTTTTAATTATCAATGTTCAATTGTTGAGACTAAAAATGGTTAATTTTTATGAGACAATTATAGGATGTTTTGAGAGGCTATATGTTGATTTTGTTGTTATTATGATTGAGTTTTAGGAAATAAAACTAGTGATTGAGAAGAGACATAAAAAAAAGTAGGAACACCTTGCTTTGTCTTGTGAGAGTTCACTTTTTAGCTGTATTAGATTGTTCAGCTTGAAGTTAAGAATAAAGGGAACATGAGATCATTGTTTGTGTTATGGACATATAAAGGTTTATGTTGTCTATTTCATTTGCAAGTCACACTATTAAAGTTGAGTTCATTTTTGAATGAATTTCACTTTGCTGCTTTAATTTTTTTAAAACATATTTTTTTTGTCCTTTGGTTTTCAAGACAAATTAACGTGATAATTCGGAGTTCGGTTAAAAAATAGATAAAGTCTAACAAAAAATATTTTCACTAAGATTTGGACTTCTCTCGAATGATTTGTCTTAACTAAAGTTCATTATTAATTTGAGACCAATATCTTGGTTATTTTTAAGACAAATTAACCTTATAATCCAGAGTTCGGTTACAAAGTAAGTAAATGTGATAAAAAAACTATTTCAGTAAAGATTTGAACTCTAATTCTCGAAAATGATTTGTCTTTTAAGTTTATTAACCACTTTATTTCAATTGATTATTTTCTACAATACTTCAAAATATATGCAATCTAAAAAAGAAAAGAGTTAAGGAAAAAGTAGAAAATTAATGCAGCATTCGTGTGACAAAGTTGTCATTTGTGTACATTGTGACACTACCAGATCAAGCAGGTGGATTGAATTTACAGATGGGGGATGTTTGGCTCTATCACGAGCTAGGTAGAAAGTGAGTATAACACTTGTCTCTCACACAACCATAATTTACCCTTTCTAATTATAGTCACGTTTTTTGCTTCTTTTGTTTCTACTTTCTAGTATTTTGGTAGGAGCTTAGGATCTTGAGTGCATTTACAAATCTACATTATAAACATCCACTTTTGAATAATTAAATGGTTATAATTTTTTATTTTATTTTTATAGTAGTATTTAATAAGCATTCATTTTTTCCAACTCAACATTTCTACAAAAAGTTCAAAATATATCACACAAACAACTTAATATCATGACATTTCGACATCACATATTTATTTTAATATTAAAAATGTGTCGACCACACAAAAAATGTTTGCTTATTTGAGTTAGTCAACTCAATAAGCATCCTTCACTTTTTCTCCACAATGGAGTACTTATGTGCAACCAATGCTTATTGGGTTAGGCTAGGCTTCCTCATTGGAGATGGTCAAATTATTCCCGCTCCTTAAACGAGGCGCAATATTTTTATTGGTTGTGTCCAAATGATCATGTAAGACTTTTTCTTATCGGAGTTTCTAGAGATTTTGTCTCGCAAGCAAGTGATTTTTTTTTTTTGGAAAAAAATTGTGGTTGACATGAAATGGGCCAAAAGAGTGATTGGGCTTCACAATTTTATTGGGTCGCTCTGCAACTGTTGGCTAAGAGATCTTCTTCCTCTACCCTATCAATCTTCAAAACCACACCCTTTCAGATTTGTTAAATCAAACAAGGAAAAAAAAAAAAAATTCACCGATTCACCCATCCGGAATCGAGAAAAAACAACGTTTCTTTTCTGTTTGGATTCAAAAATCCGGATGTGTGCGATTTTTAAGAAAACAAGATTAAACGTTATGTAATATGTGAAATGTTGAGATTGATAACAATGTTGTATGTTATTAATATCAGTTGTGTTATGTAAAAATCAAATCAAAATACATACACCGTATATGATAATGTATATGCTTATCTCTATTTATTTATCATCTTCTATAATTTACACACATTTTAAAAAATACAAATAAAAACAAAAGATACTATTTAACACATCACAATTTTGATGTCAAATATCATTTTCATTTAATATTATTTATGTGATGTTATTTTCTCATTACGTATTATATAGAAAACCGTCAAATTGTTTCTAATTTCTTAAGGGCATGTTCAAATTGTTGGTATAAAATGGAACTATTTTTTAATATCTAAATAGTCTATTTCACTTCTTTCCACCTCATGTAGCACCATATAACCAGACATATCCTAAACGATAATTTTAAAACAAGAAACACAATGAAAATATATAAAAATAATATATGATGAAAAGTTGTCTTCATTATAATAATAAAAAAAATCTTTTACACCAACAGAAGGGCTTAATGCAGTCTTTTTTATATATAAAAAATTCTCAAATAATTGGTTGCATAGTTTTTTTCGCATAGGAAGTCATTCGATAATTCAAATGATCCGAAAGAAAAAAAAACAAAAACACTTGGCACATGCAAGCTACAAGCATAGAAACTTTAGAACATAATAAGCTTACCATATAAAATATTGTTTTTGATGAAGTGGATGGCCAATGCAATAGATCTTCATCAACAAGAAAAACAGCTTTCAAAGCATATCAAAATATAAAATATTGCATTAAAAAAAGTATAGCACAAAAAATTAAGTTCAAATTTAACGCATGTAGAACTTTGTCATTGTCACGTTTTAACCCATTGAAGTTTGTAATTTCCAATGCACATTTTATTTCACATATATCTCAATAGTCCTTCTCTTTATTATCATCATTCCATCTATTTTTCTTAGAAAAAACATTTTTCGTGTATGCATTCATGATGGCTCATACAACAACATACTATTGCATTTTCATGTTCTTTCTGTTTTCCATTTATTTTGTGCCAATTTTCGGTGACACAGATGGTCAAATTTTGATAAGGTTCAAAAGCTTTTTGTCCAATGCCAATGCTTTAAACAATTGGGTTGATGAGTCTAACTTGTGCAATTGGGTTGGTTTGTTATGCACAAATAACAAATTTCATGGATTGAGATTAGAGAATATGGGACTAGGTGGAAAAATTGATGTAGACACATTGTTGGAATTGCCAAATTTGGTTAGTTTTAGTGCGATTAACAACACATTTGAGGGTCCAATGCCTGAATTCAAAAAACTTGTGAGGCTAAGGGCATTGTTTTTGTCCAATAATAAATTCTCAGGTGAAATTTTAGATAATAGTTTTGAGGGTATGGGAAATCTTACAAGGGTGCATTTGGCAGAAAATGAGTTTATTGGTCATATTCCTGTTTCACTTGCTAAATTGCCTAGACTTTTGGATTTGGACTTGCATGGGAATGGTTTTGAAGGCAATATACCTGAATTTCAACAAAATGATTTTAGAGTATTTAACTTGTCTAACAATCAATTGGAGGGTCCAATCCCAAAAAGCTTAAGCAATGAATCTTCAGCTTCATTTTCTGGTAAGTAGTAAATGATAATTTGACATGCCATCCACTTTTTTAATTTAGATGAAATTGCTCATTCCATTGTATCAGCGGCAGTTAACCCGCCATTCGACATTTTTTAAAACTGTCACTGGTACTTTTAAAATCGGTTGGACCGACCTTAAAAAGTGATTGAATATAATGGTTTTTCAACTAATTTAGAAAATTCAATATAACGTACTATCTGATTTTGCTTGTGTACAATGCAGCCAACAAAAACCTATGTGGAAAACCTTTGAGCAATCCATGCAACATGTCCCCAACCAAATCTATTGTGCCTCCCAACCTAGCACCTTCAGCTCAAGAAAAGGGAAAGAAGCACAAGAAAGGTAGAAAGTAAGCAAAATAGTTGGTATTTGACACCGTAGCTGCCACTACATTCAATCCATGTCAACAGAGTGGAATGGAGGAGGATGGTAGATACACACATTATACACACACACACTAAAGTTTTTCTAATTAAACATGGTTTTAGCTTCTTTTTTCTATTAAGTTTTTCTTTTTGCCAGTTTTTTTTTTACGAAAGCAAAATTAAACAATATATAAAAAAAAAATCACTTCCACTAAAGTGTGAGTTACTACGCATGAAGTTTCGGTTGTCTTGCATTTGGAACATTTGAAATGAGAGAAACTCTCGTATTTTTAGAAACAAAACTTTGTTTTTTGATCAACTGCTTTCTTAAATCAAGCTTCATTTATAGTGGTGGTCAAAAGCTTTTAAACCTAGTACTTTTTTCGACTTTAATTTTTTGTGGTCTAATTCATCGCTTTGTATGGATTATTCCACAACTTGATGTAATTTCATATTTTGATTTGATACTTTTCATTGTTAGTGGTGTATCCATTTTAGGCTTGTCTTGTGTTGAAATGGGGCTCATGTTCATCAAAAATATTTTTCAATTTGGCTTCTTAAAGAAAAAATATTCTACCTGAAAAGAATAAGATGAAATACTCCTGCAATTTGATATAACAAGTTCATTTCAAATTAGTCCCCTTGCTTAATTTTTAAGTCATCAACGACATAGTTTTAATCCCGTTTGAATATTACTTTAGTTTGTCCAAACTTAATTTTCCAATAAATAACATAAAAGACGTTTAGGACTTCCGCTTCATGAAACTGAAGTATGTGGTCTCCATGGAAAATAACTTGTCACAAGACTCATGAACATGGTCAAGTATACCACGAAATTGATGGAACTCAATAGTGTAGCCCATAATAACATATCTAATCTCCTATACTTACATTTGAGAATGGTTGAATTAACCAATCCACATGGGGGTGCGGTTACTGTGCATAAAGAAATCCTTATGCACCCTGCATAAATCCAGAAATGGTTTATGTGAGTTGTACTCCAAAACCATTAGATGTACTTAATGGTTTCCAGCAGGTGAAAAAAACTAAGGACCCGTTTCTGTGAGTTGTACTCCAAAACCATTTCTGGATCCTTCTGGATTTATGCAGGGTGCATAAGGATTTCCTTATGCACCATAACCGCTGCCTCCACATGACATTGTCCTTTCTTCTATCTAAAACAATGACACATGTTCTTATGTTGTACAAACAACACAAATAAAATTGTAATGACATTAAAAGTGTATATTGTTTGACTTATTCTTAGATTGCTTTTGATGACGGATGATAATTCAAGTGAATTAAATGTGAAAATAAGCAATGTGAAAATATGTAACACCCCGTTTCCCAAAACAACATAATAATGTATAAACAATCAGAGTTCAACAAATACGGGCATGTCACACTACTTTTCAAAATTATTTAAATAGAATATAAAACTATCTAAATATCAACAAAATCATTCTCATA
>Ga0099826_10003439_pt1 | contig 10746 bp, 6 predicted proteins | sample Mtrugardesep15_FD_76830 | JGI IMG/M metagenome (GOLD analysis project Ga0099826, IMG submission 76830) | Root nodule microbial communities of legume samples collected from California, USA - M. trunc garden sep15 | ecosystem: Host-associated > Plants > Roots > Nodule | place: USA: California...
TAATTATGACCAGGCCAGTTTTTAACCAAAGCTTCACTTACTTGGGGATGAAGTATACTTCAGCTTCATTCACATCTGCTATTATGAATGCCGTGCCTTCTATCACCTTTCTTCTTGCAGTTATCTTCCGGTAACTAACTAAATTAATCAATCTTATTTCATCCATATAAATAATTAATTAGTTTAATTAAAGTACTACTTGTGTAGTTGTGTAGTTGTGTTTATATTTAAACAAAATTTAAATTAGATGAACACAAGCTCAAGTACTACTTGTGTAGTTGTGTTTATATTTAAACAAAATTTAACGCAAGCTCAAGTTAGACAAGTAATGATATTTTTTCCATAAATTGTGGCGGCTTACATCGTACCTTAATGGTTTGCTAAATAAGCCACATAATTTACGAAAAAATGTCATTATTTATGTAAAATACTCCAATAGAACAAGAAATCTATGTAAACTAGGCTCTATTTGGTTAAAAATAACAGATGAGCTAATGTCGGATGACTTATAAGTTATCTTATAGTTGATAGTGAATAAGTTAACTTGTTGAATTTGTAATGTTTGGTAAAATTAGTGGTTGAAGTAGCTTATAAATATGAAATGATATTAAGAAATGTGCATTTTAAAGATATATAGGCTCAAAATCGTTATAGGCTCGTGAAAATAAACTATAAACTCGTGTAAAAATGACAATTACTAAACATATCTTTTTTAATCATACGAGTGTTATAAATTCAATTTTATGTTTAGGTTGGAGCGTCTTAAATGCAAGGAAATTCGAAGTCAAGCCAAAGTGATTGGAACATTAGTAACCTTTGGTGGTGCATTGCTAATGGCAATTTACAAAGGACCTGGATTCAGCATTTTCCATTCTGGAACCCAAAATCAAAATGCAACTCAATCCTCTCATAATCATCAAACTGCTGGAGCTCTTTATATACTAATGGGCTGTGTGGCTTTGTCTTCTTTCTACATTTTGCAGGTAAACTAACGACCCAGTAGTTCGACCAATGATCTACTGACCTAGTACTCGATCGAGCAGACCAAGGATCCAATTCTTAAAACACTTAACTAATTAATAAATTAACGTATATGATCACGAGGTTTGGTTCTTATGTGGATTATTAATTCTAAATTGTTTGTGGGAACTTTCATGCAGTCGATAACGGTAAAAAGTTACCCCGCGGAGCTATCGTTGGCAACCTTGATATGCCTGGCGGGAGGAGCACAAGCAACTGCAGTGGCACTTGTGGCCGAACGTCATTCACAAGCTTGGGCCATTGGCTGGGATTATAGGCTCTATGCTCCTCTTTACACGGTTTGTTAACCAGTTAATCAGTTTGTCATTCACAAGCTTAGTTAGAAAAAAATTCAAATAATTTTCTTAATCAGTCTCTTAATTTATATAGGGAATAGTTAGTTCAGGAATTGCATACTATGTTCAAGGGCTGGTAATGCAAATGAGAGGCCCAGTTTTTGCAACAGCTTTTAATCCTCTTTGCATGATCATTGTTGCTTGTTTGGGCTCCTTTTTCTTAGGAGAAAATCTTTACCTTGGAAGGTAAACTTCTATTTTTTTTTCTTTCTATTTTCTCAATTTGCTTATTTCTACATGTTACATTACATATATTTTATTTTATGTAATTTATGTTTTCAATTCATTGCAGTATTATTGGAGCTATTATCATCGCACTAGGCCTTTACACAGTTGTGTGGGGAAAAGCCAAAGACTATTCAAAATCAGACACCAAATTACCATCATCAACCATTGAAGAGGAGACAAAATCAATGGATGATCCCAAAATTGATATTATTGCTGTAAATTTGGAAAACCAACCACCATCAAAGGATAAATTAGTGGAGCCCAACAAATTGGAGAAAGAAGCAGAGATGTATGTAGCAATAACGGTTTAACTAGTCAGTGTCAGCTCCTTGTTGGTCCATAATCATTGGAGAAAATATCACAATTGCATGTGGGAAGTACAATGAATGTAGAGCATTTGCCTATAATCAAATCAGAATGTGCCTAGAGATTCTGAGCTTGCGGGACTTTGTCATACAATGTAATTACTACGCTAGTATTGAGCATATATACAAGTAGGGGCACGTTGAGTTTGTAACCTATGTAAATAATGCAATGAGGATTTATATGCATGAATTTTGTAACATGAACTCTATGTTTGGTACGAAAGGAAAATATTGGAGAGTGAACTATGAATTGTTATTTTTGTACTTAAGTAGGAATAATATCATCTTTATAATAAAGCAAACAATTGGAGGTTAACTATACAATTAGACAACTAACAAATTGGTTCAATTAAAGGATTCAAAGTATCATATGACTTAAAATTCGACATTCTCCAATACGCGGATGATACAATTTTACTGGGGGAAGGCACATGGGAGAATCTATGGAGTATCAAATCAATGTTGAGAAGCTTCGAAATGGTATCTTTATTGAAGGTAAATTTCTTTTGGTCTAAATTGGAAGATTCATTTATGGAGGCAAATTTCCATTTCCTTTCATACACTATACATGGATTCCATTGGGACCTAACCTAGCATCCTGGAAACCAATAGTGAAATCATTGAAGATGAGACTTTCTTGGTGTAAATGTCGTTATTTATCGGTGGAAGGGTGGTTCTTATCAATTCGGTTTTGAGCACTTTGCTAAGGAATGTGATAAGTGAATTGGAGAAAACTCGAAGAAGGGTTAACTTGTATTTGATTATCTTGTATTTGTCGAGTAAGTAGTTGTGGAGGTACGTGTCAGACTCCAAAGCTATTTGAAAGTGACTTTAAATTATAGGCATGGTCTAGTGGAAGAAAAGCTTCTTAATCCGGAAGGAATCACTTGTGGGAGAATGGATTCATTGTAGGTGTGGTATTTGTGTTCCACATTGAAATTGGATAATTTGGAAACAAATTTGTTCTCTAATGTTATCCGAAAAGAGTTGAGAAATGGGAAGAACATTTCATTTTGGATGGATTGGTTGCCGCAACAAAACAACATTCGACTGTGGATTTGCGACTCATTTTAGAATAGGTTTGCACGCGGGTGGAATGAGCCATTTTTCTAAAACTTGTTTATGATTACCATTATTATATTGTTATGCCATTGTGTTCGAGGCAGTCTAAGGACACTACAACATTTTAGACTTTAGACAACCTGTTTTTTAGAGCGCAAAAAAACCATTCACATAGTACAAATTAGGCAACACTTATTTGACGTGGACAATCTTCTTAGAAACGGTTAAATAAATGTTCTCGAAAAATAGATGGGGCAAGGATTTTTTTTATAGGTATGGTCTATTTACTTCACACCGGATGGAAAAGTGTTTGAAAATACGATACCTAAAATAGAATATGTGTTTGATTGTATAATCAACAATTTTACTTGTTGCCGAACATAGAATAGAAAATGTGTTAGTATACCTGTGGAGTATGTTTTATAACCGCTCTCCTAACTTTTAAATAAGCAACGGTGAGTAAATGCTCCCATAGTTTTGAATTGCAAGAAAGAAAAGACATGATGCACTATTTTTTGGTTTTTTCCTTCTCATCAAAAACATCCGATGAAATATTTTTTGGTTTAAAGAAACCTCGCTGAAAAAGAAGAAAATTATAAAAGAAACACTAGTATCTTAACATCGTTATGACGCTTTGATGATCTATCTTCGACTACTTTTATGAGTACTTTAGTTTAATCGCAACAATTTCTTTTCACATGTTTCTCTTTTTCATTTCCTTTTTCAGTAGGCTGTAACAGTAGGACAAGCTCCTTGAATTTCCCGGTTCACCCTCTCACATTCTTTGATATTTTGTTGATGTTTATGTTTATCTCTTTAAAAACAACTTTGTTCTTTGAAGCACCATTTTCTCTTTACAAACATATTCTCATAATAATATCATTCAACGATGTCATTCTACTACACGTGTTTTTGATAATTTAAGTAGCAATTATTTTTGTAATTTCTGCTTCCGTCTATAAACTTGTTAAAGGAACAAATTAATTTGTCTTTTTATAAATAAATAAAATTGAAGAAAAGATCAAGTGAACAAGTGGTGCAAGAGAGGAACTGTGGACTTTATGTGGGAAAACAAGTCATGCTCGACACCACATCAAAACATAGAAGGCATCATGTTGACAAACAACATGCATAACAAAGAAATGTGCATGCCAAAGATCAGAAACCAACCCATCAAGAACAAACAATGCTAAAGATTGTAAGTTAGGTCTAGATTATGCGGCAGGCAAGCATTCCACTAGATGTTAGTAATTTTCTATAAATAGATGTAGAACACATTGTAATAAGGTTTACTTAATGCATTTCATAAATCACATCTAACTCTAAACAATTGTCGATTTTATGTATTTGATTAAGTATGTCATTACTTTTCTTGTCAAACTTACTTTCATGCCTTTACTTTTCTTGCAAATTTACATATTTTCCTTTTCATTTGTGCACATTTAATTTCACTGCAATTTACATTTCAAAGTCGTTTATATTCCTTGCATTTTAATTTTTTTTGTCCATTTACATTCGTGCACTTTATTTTCTATACTTTACACATTTTAGTCAAGTTTTACACTTTTTACATTTTAAATTTCAAGTTAATTCATTTCCAGAAACATTTTACATTCAAATAATTTGTTTTTCTTATTAAAGTTGTTTCATGTATATTTTTTTGTCAAAGACTACATGCATTGATACTGTAGAATCAATATGAAATATATAAACTTGGAACAAATCCACGGTCCTTCCATGACCCAAGTCTGCATATACACATTAAATGCATTAAAGCCTTTTTTTTTTTCTATTTTTTTTAACTTGTTCAAGATCTCAAACTAAGCATTATACTTATTGATATTATTGATAGATGACTCAAATGTGATATTAGTTTATGCACTTTTAAGAGAATTCAATATGGCATTGTTAGGTAAATAGTGATGGAGGTAGAAGGAGGAGCGCAATAGTCTGTGGTCTAGAGTGTTGCCAACAATGTTTTAGGAGGCTGCCCTTTTTTTACACAAAGGGGGATAGGGGTTTGATGTCGTGGAGTAATTTAGTCACTATTGGTTGTGGTGTTGCTACAACAATAGGAAGTTGGATTAAAGATATTCTTTGTGTGAGTTATGGAATGGTAATTCTGCTTTAGTTTGGTGGGATCCTTAGATGGAGGGTATAGCTTTGAAAGATAGGTTTTATCGCCTTTTGAGCTTTATAATAGCAAGATGGCTACAGTGGCTGAGATGGAACATTTGGGTTGGGGTGAGTGTGGAAAGGCTTGTAAGTGGCGCATGAGGTTACATGTATGGGAGAAAGAGAAGTTAAGGGAGTGTAGTGCTCTTTGAACTATATTGTTTTGCAGGATGATGTTAATGGTAGGTGGCTGTGGAATTTGCATTCTTCCAAGAACTGCATTGTAAGCATTGCTTATAACTTTCTTCAAAAGTCAACAAATCAACATATCATTAGAGATGACAACCATGTTTTTTGGCATAAAGATGTTCCTCTAAAAGTCAATCTTTTCGTGTGGCGTCTCCTTCTTAACCGTCTTCCAATGAATGATAATTTACTCAACAGAGGAGTGATTCTAACTATTTCTTAATCTTGTGTGGGAAGGAGTGGTAATCTAGAGAATGCGGCTCATCTCTTTCTTCACCGGGAATTTTTCCGTCAAATTTGGACCACTGTCTCTGATTGGTTAGGCTTTGTCATGGTTACTCTATTTTTATTTTAGATCACTTAGATTAGTTTAGTTCCTTTGGAGGCTTCTCTAAATGCAAATGCGACATTATTAGTTTAATTTAGTTCTCCACGGTTTGAGTGTTATGGAAAGAAAGAAATGCAAGAATCTTCAAGCATAAAAATGATAATATCCACGACTTGCTCGACAGCATAAAAGCACAATCTTTTGGATAGTTGAAAGCAAAATACAACATTCTTACTCTTGATTAGCACATGTGGTGGCTAAATCCTTTTAATTTCTTGTAAATTTTATCTTTTCTTTCTGTTTGACGTACCATAACTGTTTCTGATGTAACACTACTTTTCTCTAGTACTTATGCGGGGTAAGTAAGGAAGGTTGTTCAATATAATTCCATTTTAACTTAAAAAAAAAATGACCTACACATTTTGAACAATCATCCTGATGATGAAATTGAGGATGACACATTTGATAAAATTAAAGATTTTCCTTTCAAACCTCATGGTAAATGATGAATTTACATCAATAGATCTAAAACTCAAGTATCACCTAAAGTTAAATAGAAAGTGTAATTTTAGATGTATTTGAATTTCTTAACTTAATAAAATTGGTCTATTGGTGAGAGGTCTGGTCATGATGTCCTAGATTCAAATCTCATTGACTCCATTGTAAGATGAAGAAGAAAAAAAAAATACATGACTTTTTAATGAGTTTTGAATTTTTTTTTTTTTAGAGGATGAGTTTTGATTCTTGTTTCCTAATGATTATGTACTTTTCATTTTATTTAAATTATTGATATCATCTTTGCTTAAAAAATTGATGGATGATTATTAGTGATATTTAGTGGGCTATATAATTTTTGTTTTTGACAAGAAGTGGGTTATAGGATAAGAATGATGCGTATGAATCAAACCAACATAATTTTTTAAAAATTTGAAAAGGAATTCCACTCGGCATAAACACAATATTAATATTGTATCACACGCACCTTTGTCAGATTTTCTTTCATATTTTATATTCCATGAACTTTTCCCCTTTGTTTAGGGAGTCAAGATTTTTCCTCTTTTTGGTGTACCTTGTATAGGGTCCACTTGTTTATGGGTTTGTAAGAAAAAGCACGTAATCTTTAATTAATAATTATATAATACGTATAAAATTTGTAAAAATATTCAAAATATTTTCTTATTTAATTGAAATAGTGATTAACTTGTAAAAAAAAATCCTAAAATAACTGTTATCATTAAAATATTACGTTGTAAATGGCCATTTAAAACAAAAAGTATAAAATATAAGAACACTATAATTATTGAAATTTTTTTTTTAATAAATAATTATTGAAAGTTGTATGTGGCAAAGCATAATTGATTGCATGGGTTTGTTTGGCAACATCATTCTACTACAAGAAGAAACAGGAGAATTATTAAAGAGGTTTCTTATGTCACAAACACAAGGGACAAAAATAATTAAGGTAAAGTAACTTTAATAAGCTCAAAAGTGTCAATAATAGTATATCTCTTGACCATAATTTGTTTGACCATATAACGCAATGCATTACTATTTTATCCACTCTCTTAGGATATGAATAGTACGTAGCTTGCTTGTCTTTTGGTTGGGACGGTGGGTACCCTCACTTCTTCATGCATGCTTTATGGACGTCTAATGGGTTTTAGTTAATTAACTTCCCTTTATGGGTAGGGTTCCCTCAGAACGTCTTTAGCCCTTTCCTTCTGTTTGTTGTCTTGCACTGATCAGAGCCGTTCATTTATCATATCATGTTGCTGACCACAAAAAGAAGAACGAAATCAATGGCCAAGACAAGGCAGGAGAGAATCTATGTTTAATATTGATTTTTTATATTTTTAAACAAATTAGTAGTATCAATTAGATCATTATGTTTGAAAATATTATAATGATTACAAGTTTGAATTTAGGGACAATTACTTTATCTGAGGATACTTATAATATAGGATGGATAGAATATGTGTGTGTCCCCCCACCCCACAAATAATAGGTCCTTTAATTATCAAAATGTGCATCTTGTGGGTCTTTTTTCGAATTTTGTTTAACTCTGTTGAAAAAAGCCCATACAATTGAATTAGGAGACAAAGAATGATACCAATTGAACGTTATCTCTGAGTTAGACACCAAAGAATAACATCAATTGAACATCATCTATGTTAATGACAAAGGAAACAACTGCAACAATTTGGTGTTAATTAGCGGATTAGTCGTATGATTAATTGGTTAGTTTTTTTCTTGTTTTATTAGTTATTTGTTCAGCTGTTATCGTGAGCTTAACTCAATTGATATGGAGAATACATAATATATGTAAGGTCTGAGGTTCAAACCATGACCACTACCAAAAAAGTTATTTGCTCAGCTCATAAAATGATGTATGGATAGCTTGACTTTTAAAGATCTCCTTTTTTACGGGGAGATTACACCAAAAAATACTATATTTTTTTGACTACGGGTTCTTAAACTACTCAAGACAGCGTTAGTATTGAAAGTTGAACTACTATCTTGTGTCAAAAAGAGAAAGTTGAACTACTATCTAAGATTGCATGCATGAAAAATAAAGGAAAACAAATAAAATATATGTAATGATTTTATTTGATTATATTGATTTTGTGGGTGTATAAAATAATCTTTACAATGAATAATCTTTACAATGATTATCATTTTCCATGCATATATTAGGACGAACTTCTCGATATGTGGGAATTCATCTTTTTTACTTTTATCCTTAAAGAAGATCAACCATATGTCCATATCGATCGATTATGGGGGCTTGCAATTTTCATTCTGCTCGACCCAGCTTCCCTCTACTGTTATATTTTAATCGTGCAGAGAAAATGAAGTTTCAGTAACACCATGTCATCCACCAATCGTCTACGTGCACTATATTTGGAATAATAAAATAATAGAAAGATTAAAAGTTTCGTTGAGGTAGATGATGAATAAATAAAGCTGAACCACACTAGTGAGACACAAGACAATATATTTGCATACAAATCAACTGATTAAGTCAAGGAAGGTTAGGCTAAAAACTAAGTTTATTTTTTATAACAATTATTTATTGATCCATGAAGTGGTAATATACTAATATTATATGTTATTTATTAAACGTAAAAAACTTTATTATAAAGCAAAATATAAGTCAAATCCGTTACAAATCACATGAAATAATACAAGAGAGCATTATTAAATTGATTTTGCAACCAGAATTAGCTTTTCTTTTATGGTTTGTTGGTGTTTGACATGACATCATGGCATTAGAAAAAGTTTGAACTAACCGTGATATGATCTAAAACAAACTTTAGAGGGACACAATTGGTTTGTGCTGCTAGTCGCAGAAATTTGTTGAGAAGATCAAAATTACCGTTGAGGTAATCAGTTTGGCGGAGGATTCCACAATCACAAAATTGTTCTTAATAAATAATATAAAAAAGATAAATGAAAAAATTAAAAGAAGAGTGAGTAATAAATAATTAAGGTTATAATAGGAAAAGTAACATTAATGTTGCATTGGTATTGTAAAGTGACATATAATTTGAGATAATTTTTTTTTTCTTCCTAAAGCGACATACAATTTGAGACAGATGGAGTACAATTTAGTAAAATCGTAATTTTCTTTCTATCATTTACCACATTTTTTAACGTGTGTAAATAATCAAATGTAACGGTCACAAAATGTAGGCTCAAGTGGACTTTAAAAAACACTATGACAATGACTTAAATAAAAATATAATGTTCAAGATCAAATGAATCTGTCTCTCTACTTTATAAGTGTTTCCTTTTATAGTTCGCACTTCCTTAAGTTAATAGGCATCTCTTTAGATGTCTAGGTCCATTAAGTTAATCCTTTGAGATCCATATAGCTCGTCTGTACATATATTATAGCGTATAGAGCTGGTCACTCTTTCTTTGCTGCTCACCCGTACAGGACGCGTTGAGTTAGGGCATGTGTAGCTTACATTACTTGTCTGTGCAATACATGTGACACATTATGAGATACTTCCAAGAGACAACAATATTACTTGGACAATAACTTGAGAAAGAGTTGGCCATGTTAAAGGTGATGTCGTGTGACCTCAACGATCGAGTTGAGCCAAACATACTGAAGGTGGAGTCCATGTGACCTGAACGATCAAGCTGAGCTAGTCATGTTGAATGTAGAGCTCACGTGACCTGAGCAATCAAGCTCAGCTAGACATGTTGAAGGTGGAGCTCACGTTGCCTAAACAATCAAGTTGAGCTAGGCATGCTCAAGGTGGAGCTGAGTTGGACATGTTGAATAATCAATGTATAATAAAGTCCATGTGGTATGGTCCTCCATACCCGTCAACAGTCCAACAAGTATCAAACTTATCAAAATATAGACGTTTATTCTTCACAGAGTCGACCTCTACTTATCCAACTAATTATATAGAAAAAAAAAATTTAAGGCATAAAGCCTTTGCTTCACATGCCAATTTTTACCGTACCGTGCATTATTAGAGTTTCATTCAAGGTCATCCCTCAAATTTTAGTTGTCCTCTACGAATTATGAACTTGATGTCCTATGATGACAGTCAATTATTCGCTTTTTTTTAGTGTCATTTTCATCACATTTTGGAGTTCACAAGGCAACTTGAGCAGCAAGAAAAGCAAGAAAACTGAAGAAAACACTAAAGAGAAAAACGTGTCACGATTGGTCTAAAACGTGACACGATTTGACAAGGCAGAATGCATTGCTTCGACATTTAGGCAAACATGTCACGATGGCTAAAACGTGACACGATTTGGTGAAACCCTAATTCAGTTTCTTGTTACACAAGGTAAAAACGTGTCACGATTTACTTAAAACGTGACACGATTTTGGGCGAATTTTTGTGCCTATTTAAGCTGAAGACTATTCTGAAAACAAGGTTACGAATCTTGGAGAGCAAAGTGCGATTTTGACATCCAGAGACGGCTAGGAGGGCGATTTCTTCATCCTTTTATCAGTTTATGTATGTTTTAATTCTTTCATTGATTATGCTATTTGTAA
>Ga0099826_10003441_pt1 | contig 10746 bp, 9 predicted proteins | sample Mtrugardesep15_FD_76830 | JGI IMG/M metagenome (GOLD analysis project Ga0099826, IMG submission 76830) | Root nodule microbial communities of legume samples collected from California, USA - M. trunc garden sep15 | ecosystem: Host-associated > Plants > Roots > Nodule | place: USA: California...
CCACAAAGACTTTGAAAGCATCATATATTCCCCACTGGGCTCCGGTAAGTGTTCCAATCATAACAATACGGAGAGGGAGACCTCTGGTGAAAAGACCAACCACACCAAAATTCTTAACAGCCTGCATCAAACAGTAGATAACAACATCACATTAGATATACTTGTAGAAAACATACAAAACGCAAAACAATTACATAGATATGACCTAGTTGAAACTCACATCACCAACTGTTGCTCCTTTAGCGTTGTTCAGAAAAGAGACAAGGTTATCAGCAGGATGAGACACAATTGCACAAAGTACACCAGCAATGTATCCACCAGCAAAACTGACACCAAGTTGCAGCCCTTTGCTGCACTCATTCTTTGGTTGTGGGATGGCATGCTTGTAGATCTGCTCAACAATGGTCTCAAAAGAGGCAAATTTCATCATAGTGTCTGCAAGAAATAATATAATTTAGTTCTACATGTCTTATCATCAGGTATCATCCCCTTAGGTTCCATCATAAGTTATCTTCCTAATCATAACACATAATGACATGAACAAAACAAGCTGCAAACTTAAATTGCAGAACAGTAAACTTCACCATCAATATTCATACCAATGATTTTCATCATTTCTCAGCAAACAACGATGACAGTAGAAGATATGTAAGTAGGAATAAAAAAAAATCCATAAAAGGATAAAGGTGCTAAGTATTACTAAAATATTATTCATGACAACATAAAACAAATCGTGCACTGAGAATGCATTGTTACATGAAAGTGCTAAAAATGTCATGATTTATGCAATACAGATCATTTAGAGCTTTTCGTATAAAGACATTCAAAAGAATGCGACAACTTATATCCTTGACAAACTTTAGGCTTCCTCTTCAATGAATTTTCTAAAACTAATAAGTAGAAGCAGGTAATTAATCCTAAATGATAAATTCTAACAACAAAAATATCAACAGACAAGAATATTTAGATTAAAAATTGACTTGAAGTCCAACAAGGTAGTGCAACATGGCTAACAATCATGACATGAGAAGCAACATGATATAACAAAAAAATAATGTGCAAACTGGAATGCCTCGGATGGTAACGTAAGTGTAACAGGAATTGAACAGCATTCAAAGTGTCCACTCAACAAGAAGGAAATTTCAGTATAGTGCAAACGACAAACTTCAGATGTAGAACTTACATGGAATCTGCCTTCCCCATAGAGGCACTAATCCCTTGTACAGCCTGAAATCAAAAGATATTTAATTAGACCACATCCTAATTCCTAGCAAAGATCAAAAGCAAAATAATACAATCACACTCATAGAGAAATTTTAACGCTGACAAAGTTTATAAGCATACCCCAAAGCTCCTTCAGACTTGACAAATTTTGGGAGCCCATCACCAAGACCTCTTGCGAAACCGGGCTGAGTTTGAACACGGACTTTAACAGCCTCAAATGGGCAAAGTGCAACGTCGGCAATAACTTCAGCAGATGCTGAACCAGCAAGGTAGATCAAGGTCTTGTATTTGGCTGCATACTCGGGGCCAGCAATATCAGAATAGTACTTCTTAAAGAACTCATAGAACCCAAATTTGCAAGCACCCTGTGCACTGTAACCAAGTAATGTAGGGACCCATCCTCGGAAAAAGCCCTTAACTCCCTGCTCCTTGAACAAAACTCCAAATCCTGATGAGATGCTCTTGTACTTGGCAGGGTCAATCTGAAATCAACAATCAAATAACAAATTAGAAGTCAGAACACAATTAAGAGCTACAACCAACTAAACAATTCGAATCCTAACACCAACAAAACAACCAGTTTAACAATGCTAGTAATTATCATTGACAATAGAACACATGCATCAAGACTACTTGTCACATATTCACGGAACAATAGCAATTAGTTCAAATTTTGCTATGCATTAGCAATATAGCATCGTCATAACTGTTATCTAACAACACTACTGCACACATAAAATCACCTATTCAGTACTTCAAGATAAACAAAATACGAAGTCAAATAATTAGTTGATGTACCAAATACGAATATTCTTCAAAATAATCAAACTCAAAATCTCAACAGAGTAAAACACAGCTAGAATAACGAGTCATAATCCAAGAAAACTACAGGATTTTTAGACAGTAAACTGCATAAAAACAGCATTAGAAAGCTTCATAGTAACAAAATGTAATTGAAATCAAATCTTAACAGAGCACAAATCAAACGATCCTTAAATTTAACACACACAACAAGAGTACTAAAGCACTGAAACTTTTAATCAAAGGTGTGTCCGGTGTCGAACCCGACGTGACAATGACTGATGTGATTACGTACGATTTTATCATTTTTAATTACTACCAATGTCGACGTGTCAATGTCGGTGTGAGTAACTGTTTGTGTCGTGACTCATGAGTAGTGTATGTGCTTCATAACTATTTGTAACTACTAATCACAGATGCAGCAATCCAAGACTAACAAACTAGTATAAAGTCATCAACTAAGTCAATGTTGCAGTTATGAGGATTCATCACAACACAATCCTACTCAAGATCTCAAGCACCGCAAAAACAATGAAATTTAAAGTACATGATCAAAGAAAACTGCAAAATTCACAGTAAAAAACTAAAAAAGAAAAACATCGCAAAGCTTCATACTAACAAAATCGTAATTGAAATTCAACAAAGAACAAATCAAACAATCCTCCTAATTTAACATACAACCAGTATCAACAGGTTCGCAGATCTACTACCAAAACAACAGTATCACAATCAAATCAAGATCCACAACAATTCAATAACATTCATACAAGCATTTCACAGATCTAAACACCTTCAAATCAAAGATGAATCGCAACAAGTTAAAACAATAAAATCCAGATCCAAGAAAAAGAAGAATAGTATTAGACCTGCATATTACACTTGACTAAGTCAAGAGGAGTAACAGTCATATGAGTAAGACCACAGCTAAGAATTCCACCAGCAGTACAAGCAGCATAGAAAGCAGGCGAATACATCTCGATCTTGCCAAAAGGTTCCTTAGGAGAAGGAATCATGAATCTACCGGATCCAGTTCCATGGAGTGAAGGCGGCGCGGCGGCGGAAGGAGCGGGACCGGAACTGACGATCTGGTGAATAACCGGTAGGGTTTTGGTGGATGAACCGTAGAGAAATGAAGGAATCATGTTTCTACGGTTAGAGGAAGAAGAAGATTCTGATGAAGATTGAGCCATTGCGAGAGAGAATTCGTTAATCGAAGTGAAGCAAAATGAAATGCGAGAGAGGAGGATCAGTCTCTCCCAATTCTTTTGCTTTTTGCACCAATCACTTTGTTTCCACAATTCCACTCTTTACTTTATATCGCTGTGATCAATTTTATATGGACCGAAATGCCCCTTACATTTTGTTGGAATTATCGCGTTGACACTGTTAAAATTACAGTGTTTTTTTTTAGAGAAAATGAAATGGCCTAAACTTAGTGGAATATTCCGTGAATCTGCCCAACCAGCGGGTTAAAAGGGAGATTAATCGATTTAGTATCTGAACGTGGACTCTATTAGTCGTTTTAGTCCTTAAAATGACCGATAGTGTCTATATTCAAGGACTGTTTTGCATTTTCTCTATATTTATGGACTAAAATGACTATTTCTTTTTCATTCAAGGACTAAAGTGACTAATTCCCTGAGTTAAAAATAGATAATACTTTTGTAAAAAAAAATAGAGAATACTAGTAAGATGAATTTCATCTCGTATTATTTATAATTTTTGTAAAGTTATATTATTTGGTTATTATGATGTAGAATGCACTTTCTCTTCCAAACTTTTGTTTTAAAATAAAAATAACAAATTTTATTGTGATCAAGAATTATAAATAAGTATTTATAAAGGCTAATATGATAATAAGTAAGTATATTGAAGGATTAATATGACAATATAATGAAACATTTTAACATCATATATTATTTTGACTAATAGAGTGTATAATCATGGACTATTTGAAAATTTTGATACATTAAAAGACTATTGTTTTCATAGACTAAAATGACTATTATCCATTTTATTTTCTCATCTTTTTTATCTTTTCGTTTTCATTAATTTTGAAAAAGAGATGCTTGAAAGAGAGAATGTATGTGTCTTTAAATGGTTATGGTTTCCTAAGAAGGCAAAGTGGTAAAGAGTTGTTATTTTCTATTGTTGCGAAATTTAAATAAGGTGTAATGTTCTTATTCCTTATACATTGAAGTGGTAAGGTTCCAAAAGTACCACTCAGTTAGTAGCTGCTATAACATTTGGTTTGATGTGGCACGTATTCGAAAAGAAAATTGAAGTAATAGGAGTTTGTCTATCTACAAATCCACCTCTATATGAGTACATATACTTATTAGCCTCTATTTCTATTTTTATTTTTCTTGAGTTTTCTAAGAGCGAACTATATATTGGATTTGTTTCCACTCGTTTAATTGTTTACCTTCTTGTACTTTCCCTTTTATCGATAGCAGCCCTAAACATATTTAAGGTGTGTGATCGCATAAGGCCTCATATTTTTAGAGGTACCATGTTATTGGACCGTATTAGTTAAGACTAATACATACATACATTTGTGTGGGGAGGGGGAGGGAGGAAGAGAGGGAGAAAGAGTGCAAGCGTGCATGTGTGATTTATATATAAAAATGACAACAAGTTCATACTTCGTATATGACACTAAAAATCTACCTAAGGTCACACCTGCAAATATCTTGAAATGTTACCCATTTTGCTTTAGCATCAAACTCGTAATTATGAAACATTTTAGGATATTTTGAATCACATACATATATGATGTCAAAATGTATCTAATTCACGACTAAAATACCTTTTCCAATAATATTTTTTTCTATTTTCTAATGATTTTTTTTATTCCCCTTTTCGCTCTCAACCTTTGTGTTTGTAAAACTAATAATAGTGTGTGTTCGTGTGTGTGACACATAGAGAGGATCCAAACATATTTATTGTTATTATGATATTCAACCCTTTTCACTTTGTCCAAAAATAAATTTAATTTTATTGTAAGAGGTAGGAATGGTAAGTGCATTAGACACATCACGTGGACAAACATATGATGCAAAACAGTACCGTATGTTGGGCGTACACATACATGCAAAACAGTACCGTATGTTTTCTTTATTTTTCGTGCACACTTGATGCGTGAAGGCTCTGCAGATTCTACAAAACTAGAGTTCGACACGGAGGAAGAAGGCTTAGTCTTTTTCAGAGATGAGTATCTCATATGAATATTTAAACTAGAATCCTTTCTGGACATGAGAAAATTTAATCGATTAGTTAAACTCATATTTTCCACTTGCTCGTCATTAAAGTCGTGATGGACTTCTTGTTCACATTTAACAACTGCCAGGTTAATGGAGATGCTACCCATCATATCCTTGTTAACATTGGGGATTTCATTGGTATCCCAAGGTTCATCCTTGATTTATTTCTTGAAATATCAAGATACTCTAAATGTACCGCGTGCCCAATATTACCTGGTATTTTTCTATTCAACTTATTAAAAGATAAGTTCAATAATTGAACTTGAATGAGTTCAAATAAACCTCTTGGAATTTTTCTAAATAAGTTGATTACTGAAAGGTCAATTGTGCGCCTCTATGAATATGTATTGTACATAAACACATAACTTTGACCTTTTGTAACCAAGTCAACCATGGTACTAAAAGGAACAGACCCTAACTCATCCTTAATCATACAAGTCATATTGCCTATACACTTAGGAGTAGATCCTGAAAGTTGATTTTCAGTTGAATCCAAGTGATACAGTTTAGAGAGATTGAATATATCTTGTGGAATCTTTCCTTCAGATTTATTATCTCTCAATACCAACAATTGTAAATGTTATGACGTTTTATTCAGTATGAACCCAAAAAGGGTTGTTCTTATAAGTGTGCAAGTTGTTCTTATAAGTTTTTCTTTAATTCAATAACTTTTAATTTTTTGTCTTCATAAAGGTTGGGTCAAAAAGTAGGGCAACAACTTCATACTTTGCACAATATACTCAAAAAGGTTGGGTCAAAAAGTAGGGCAACAACTTCGTGCCAGTGGTGTGGACGCACGAAGTCCCATTATTTTTGCACCATATTTTAAACTCAATACATGTGTGTGCAAGTGTGTGTGTGTTAATTATACAAAAAGTAGGGCAACAACTTCATACTTTGCACAATATACTCAAAATCTCAGAGACAATCATGAGTGTATAATGTTATTCACTCAACACATTCACACAAAATAGGTTATTTTTTAAAGAGTCTTCTCTTCTACAATTGTATTCAATACATTTGATGTCCCAATATACTACATAGGACCAACTAACAATTGTATTTTATACGTTTGATGTCCCAATATACTACACAGGACCAACTAGACATCTAATAAATATAACTCACATAATTACAATATAAAAAAAACTAATTCAAATTAATGATGATCTTTTATATATAAAAAATTTATACACATTGAACAAGTATGTATAAAGTTTCCTCTAAAAAATGTATATGTAAAAGTTACTGCAAAAAAAGAAACAAGAAACTTGCACAACAATAACGATTAACATGCAAAAATTTGTCCTCGTAATAATTCATTATCCTACCAAAGAATGTTAGTGTCTAATTATAAGAACATGAAAGTACATGCCTAAAATATAGACTATATTCCTTCCCAAACAGCTGAGAAAACAAATTTTATAGTGGTGGTTGCACGTCTTTTCTAATTAAACCATTGTCTGAACTTGCTACTTAGACACCTCTAAGCAACCCAATAGCTTTGCATGTACCATGAATTTTCTACTTCTAATTAAATTTTCTATTGAGATCAAATATTTAACCACATACTTAAGAAACTCAAATTTTTTATCATTTAAATCAATTCATTGTTGATATTTTAACTTATTTTTTCATACAAAGAAGACGTAAGACCAAAAAAAAAAAAAAACTACATCAAAATTACATGTGGAGTGCAAACTCCAGCAATGAACAAATGACTGGTCTAAACATTTATAAACCATTTCAAGGATTTCCTTTTGGGAGTAATGTTAAGGATTTCGGTTTTCATTTCATGAGAATGCCCAATTTAGCATTACAAATGTGGTCCTAGCACCTCTAAAAAAAATACTGGTTCTAGCAAATAAGAAAAAAGAACCATTGCAAATGTGGTGCATTCGTAATAAAAGAAGAGATTAATGGCATTTGTTGCACAATGTTGATGAAAAAGATTACGAGAGTGGGCGATGGAATATTCTTTCGTCATAATATTGAAAGAATCATATCAATAAATTCAACGCCACCTTGTGTTGCCTCTCCATCCTCCAATTGCGTAGGCTCAACTTTTGTGCTTGAATTGATTTGGGAAACTCAAACACAACTTGACAATTTGGTGCACAAGTGCACTTATAAGACATATTCACATTTTACTACGAGGTTAACGTTGTGTAAGAGTTAAATTTCGAATTGAATTATCTACTTATTTATCGTAAATGGTGAAATTACGACCATTTAACAATTTGATAAAAAATTATCATGTAAATATTTTTACACGCATTCGATTAAATTACACCATAACGTCTCTTTTTTTGTATTTTGATACAAACCATAAATATCACTTGTATAGGTTAGTTTTTAAATTATTTCCATAAATATAAACATGGTTTGATCGGATGCAAATGTCAAAAAAATAATCAATCATCCGCATAATCTGTAATAATGGGACATTAAATTAATTTGTATTTTTGAAATAATGCAGCCTTTCCTATCCTATACGTAGAATGAATTCAAATTTGATAATTAAAGAATCTACTTAACGTTTGTCCTCCGTTATATTGCCAGCTTGTACATGATTAGGACCTTTTTAAATTCTTTACTTGTCTCTCTTTACACTTAACCCTGCTGTCTCCTTTGGTCCTTTGATAAATTTATTTTGCTGAGGCAATGAATTATCGTACATATATGTTCATGGAGAATAAAGATGTTGAATCATGGAGTTCTGCACCTATCTACCAGTCTCAATGGCTTCAAACAACAATATCAGGTTTCTCTCTTCCTTTGTCTCTTACTTGTGGTCTTTTATTATTCACATACGCATGCACTCTTAGGTGTTACATTTCTGCTGCATGGTCCATGCTACATTTTTTTAACAAGTTATTGGCATTCTTTGACTTGACTTTGTGAATAGAAAGAAAGCGTATAATAAAGTTGGCTATAGAATTGAGGTAGTTGTGGTGGGTTTGCCTAAGGCTAGAAAATACAGTCAACAGGTTTGAAGTCAATATAGTCGATTTAAAACCTCCATTCAGAAAAGTTAGTCAAAGGTTGATTGCAATTTTGCATGTAATAAGTTGTACAAGATTTTCCATTTTGTTTTAGCTTTTAATTAAATAAATTTTGATCAAATTCATGTTGAAAAAGTAAAAGTTAAAAGAATTTGTAATATACACACGTATGTTTTGAAAAAATTGCAAAAGTGATTCATGATATATGTTTTGGGAACTGATAAAGTACAATCCCTTTTCTAGTATACACACACGTATGTTTTGAAAAAATTGCAAAGCATGTTACTAAATAAAATAAAATCAGTTATCTTGAAATCAATTTTTCCCCCTCAAGAATTGATTTTGAGAAGAAAAAAATGAACCAAACTATTGTAAATTTTCCTTTGCCATTTGAAGCACGAGACAAACCAAGCCAGAGGTGGAGTGAAGGCAATGAGAGCATCCACATAATAAAAATGATACAATCATCCTTCAAGTTCTGTATAAATAATAAATAGGCATTTTGAGCCCTTTAAAACCCCTTAGCCCTTCTACACAGGGAAACCATATAGGCCTATACAAATGACCCCGGGTTTAAAATATAGGGTGTTTGTTTGTAGCAGCTGCTCTTCAAAGTAAAGCAGCAAATTACTTGAAAGCTTCCCACGTTATTTGCCAGTTATGCTGCAGTTTTAACTCACAAACTACTCTTTTGATCGAGTTTTAGATTTGGATGAGAAATTGGGAGCCATGATGACCATTTTAGAAGATGGCAATTCCCCAAACCAAGGACACATGCACTGCAAATGGAGAGAAGACCTCATACAGATGATTGAAGAATTTGGCCAATCATACCGTGTTTTAGCCATAGCTTATAACCAACTGAAGTCTAAATCATCTAATGGTACCTTTCATTCAGGATCTTTATCATCTGCTACACCGAAAACCATACGCGCTAGTTGCAATAGAAGAGCAACGGGTAACTTGAAGGGCAAGAAACTCAAAAAGGATTTCAATAGCCATAGAAAATCTCTCATGGGGCATTCTGACGTCAAGTCAAATGGCAATAATCTTGATTTTGAGATATTAAAGAAGCAAGAAGATGAATCTGATGAACTGTCATCGTCTAACCCATGCAGCACAGAATTAGAAGTTGAGTGCAGTGACTTTCAAACTGAAGACAGAATGATAGATTTTTCCAACAATGAAAATATTTTAACGAAGATCGAGGATTTGGAATTAAATCAGAGAACTGAAGATCCATCAATAATCAATTCCAAATTTGAAAGTATGTGGCCCGCATTGAAGTACCAAATGACAAAACTTACAGATGATAATCTGCACCAGTTAGAAGAGTTGGTCCAAAGAAACGATGAAAAGAGAGAAACCATTAAAAGGCTTCAGTTAGAGGTGGAAACTTTGAAGCGCGAGAACAAAGCCCTCCAGATTTCGTCAAGGTTCTCCAATGCTGATTCAGAATGCAGCCAATCACAGATACCAAGACCAGGAAGAATATCTGTTAGCAAACTCTTCAAAGGTTGCTCTCCATGATATTTTGTAGATTTTTACATCTCAGCAGTCTTGTTCTCCAATGCTAATTCAGAATGCAGCCAATCACAGATATCAAGACCGGGAAGAATATCTGTGAGCAAACTCTTCAAAGGTTGCTCTCCATGATATTTTGCAGATTTTACATCTCAGCAGTCTTGTACTCCTATAGAGCAACAAAATTTTATGGATAATTCTGGAAGAGCTTTACTTTTATATGCCTGTTTGTCTAGCAATCAAGTGAGCACTTGTGGGCATCATGGCAATGTAGGCAAATTTAGTACCCAAGAGAGTATTATTTTGCATGTTGATTTCTCAATTTTCAAGACAAAACAGTTACCTTTATAATATTTGCACTTGGGTTTTATTGTGCTCCTGTAGTAGAACAATAACATCGTGTATTTGAACTGGCATCTGAAAATATATTCATTGTTCTTGCTGGAACTAATCGATTCACCAGATATGCACCTTCACAGATGTATTATAGAATTGCATGCACAATTGAAGCATCTGGTCAGGCTTTGATGATGTAGAATTAACGTACTATAGAATTGCATGAACAGATGTATTATAGAATTACATGCACAAATGTATTATAGAATTGCATGCACCAACCAAGCTTCTGGTCAGGCTTTAATGATGTACATCCAACATCATCAATTCTGACTCCCTTTATTTCAGTTACTTCACCAATAGTCTCCACACGAACACAACCCGTCCTTAAAATGATGAAATCGCTTTGAATCTCTGATAACAATTTCTCGATTTACTATTTTAGAAATCAACTTAATTGCAATGTGGCAGTCCCCACAAATTCTAAGATTTTTTATGATCTGGATAACTGACCCAGGCACTGAATTCATGATTCCAAAGGCAACAGCTAGTTTCTCACTGTGAACTCTTAGAACCATTCCTTTCTCTTCCTC
>Ga0099826_10003443_pt1 | contig 10744 bp, 4 predicted proteins | sample Mtrugardesep15_FD_76830 | JGI IMG/M metagenome (GOLD analysis project Ga0099826, IMG submission 76830) | Root nodule microbial communities of legume samples collected from California, USA - M. trunc garden sep15 | ecosystem: Host-associated > Plants > Roots > Nodule | place: USA: California...
ATTATTGTTTACAAAATTGAGGTCCTTATTCACATTTACGTGCAGGATTATGGCCATCGTGTTAGATTAGCAACTCATTCAAATTTTAAGGAGTTTGTTTTGACAGCTGGGTTGGAGTTTTATCCGTTAGGGGGTGATCCAAAAGTCCTTGCTGGATGTATGTACTACGTACCCAACTGCAGTTTCTTCTTCTAGTGTTTGATTGAATTTAATGCATGATGTCTTACTTTCTTTCTCTCCAATGTGTTTTTGTTTGGGAGAATGGTAGGATAAGAAATTTTGCAAGCTCAAATTTTTGTGGTTAGAAATATTAACTCCAGTGGTTAAGCAAATAAATATGCGGGTTACTTTCATCTGCACATTCTTAGCCAATAAGTTATTAAAAATAGTTGGGAATATATATTAAATCACTTTAAAATGTGCCGTGTGTCATGGATAAATTGTTTACTATGTTCAGATCATGAATATAACTGTCCTCCCTACAACTACGTTATACGATTTTACTCAAAATCAAATGATATGGATAAACTGTTTTTATCTAATATGATTTTTATGCTTTTGAAGATATGGTTAAAAATAAGGGATTTCTGCCATCAGGGCCCTCTGAGATACCTGTTCAGAGAAATCAAATGAAAGAAATTATTAACTCTCTGCTTCCTGCTTGTAAAGAACCTGATATTGATTCGGGTGTACCCTTTAAAGCAGATGCAATCATGGCCAATCCCCCAGCATATGGTATGCTTTCATGTTACTTACATTTTTTATAATATGGTTGGTTTAATTTTTGCAATTTATTTTGTAACGATTTCTGTGCAATTGAAAAGCCAATGCTACCGTGGCGTTGGGGCAGCTATGTTCAAGTATTAAGGCTATTCAGCACATAAACACACGCACACACACTTGACACATATACTGGTATGTATGTACACTTATGTATATGCATATATATGTGTGTGTGTGCGTGCGTGCGTGTGTGTGTGTGTGTGTGCGTGCGCGCGCGCGTACTCATTTTTAAATTTTGGAGAGAAGTTGGTTAGAATAAAACTTCACTAACCAATAAAAGGATGAAATACACACACACACACACACACATATATATATATATATACACACACACACAAGACGGATGAAATATTTAGGCAGAGTTGGTTAAAAAAACACTAGCTAATAAAAAAGATAAGAGATTATTATGAAAAGATAAAAGAGAGAGAGAGTTTAGATCTGTAACTGTTTTCTGTTATCGTATCAATGATTATCAAATGAATCTTGATTACATAGAATAGGAGAAGCTATTTATAGTCTACACCTAACTGTGCTGATTCAACACAGTTAGTTACAATTCTATCACTTAGTTAAACTATTCTAAGCCTATACCGTAAGAGATAAAAACAGAAAATTATTTCATCTGAATTAGATATTTCAGATCCTAATGTAAAAAATATTTTGCAACTTCCCTACCCAAACATGTCTTATGGGAATCTATGGAGAATGTTTTATTTAACCTGTTTATCTCTAGGAAATCTCCTATAAGCGTCATGTGATCCATATACAGACTTAACACTACTGTCGTCATCCCGTTAGATAAATGCCTTGAAACACTTGAATAGATGTCAAAACTTGTGTAGTATACAAATTGATATGCTCGGCAGATTAGACTCTTAGGGAGGGAGGGAGTCATCCAATAACTCAAGAGTTTGTTCTATGTTGTTGTGCTTTTACTGTAATAATACACCCTAAGGACATTATGCAGTGTTAATCAATGGAATATGGGACAGAACCAATTCCTGAAATTGGCCCATATGCAATTTCAGTTTTGCTGTTTCTTGCATAAGGACTAATTTAGGACAATCTATCATGTGATTGGTTGATGTACAATTAAACTATTCATGGAGTCTGAATTCAGTTTGGTACTAAGAAGAAGGGCCATGGCAAAGTACAGTTTTTGCATGGCAGGATCGTTGTTTCAAGGTTGTGGTGTGTCCAGTCAGATACCATAAATTTCCCCTATCATCCAGTACATAAGTCTTTACATTGGGATTGTAAATGATGAGTTGCAGGCTGAATGTTTAAAATAGGACCTCAACAAAAGACGATGAAGGTTCTGGTTGGTTTCCCTGAAAAGTGCTACGAAGGTGGTTGTTGTCTTGTCTACGGGTTTGGGGTTATTCTGCCTAACAGTTGCTAGATCAAAGCACGGGCTTTGTTACCATATAGAGTTGGATAGGAAAGACTAACTAATCTGCTAGAACCCGGGAAACAAAATTCAAAGGAATCTGAGATGCAACACTACAATTTAAATCAGATAATTCGGATCTTAATCTAGTTCAAAGTTCAAACTACTTCTCTTAACATATTTGTACATGATATAATGTTTTCTCATTTCTCTATCACTTAGGAATATTGTTTCTGATAATGTTATCCTTCTTTCACATTTCTTGCTGGCTAGTCCTATTTTTTCTACTTTTATGATGTCATTGGATGATACTACTCTGTAATTCACACCATTGTTTTTACTACTGACACTGTAAAATACTTAAAATAGGGCATACCCATGTCGCAGAGGCCTTACAAATTCCAATTCATATTTTTTTCACAATGCCGTGGACGTAAGTAATCTGGGTGATATTATTGTATTTTTTTTCATATTTTCCTTTAGTCTTTTGTTTACTAATTTTTCTCTTGGTTCTTTTAAAATTTGCTATTTCTTATAGTCCTCCTTGTGATTGAAGTTCATTGTATGTATTTTATCTTTTTCACCCAGGCCAACAGCTGACTTTCCACATCCTTTGTCTCGCGTAAAGCAACAAGCTGGTTATAGGGTCAGTTCATTAATTAAATCTGGTTCTTATCATCCAGCTAATTCATTGCAACCACATTTGATTTAATATTGATCATTCATAACTGTTCAGCTTTCATATCAAATAGTCGACTCGTTAATTTGGCTTGGAATACGAGACATGATTAATGATCTTAGGAAGAAAAAGTTGAGGCTACGACCAGTCACATATTTAAGTGGCTCACAAGGTTTTGAAAATGACATTCCTCATGCATATATATGGAGTCCTCATCTTGTTCCTAAACCAAAAGGTGGTTACTTTGATCCTAATGTTCATACTTTGTATTTGTAGTCATTGATACATTAAGTTCACTCATTGCTGTTTTTATAATTTTGGGAGTGACGTCACATGATTTTTATAATATGTGCTTTGTGCTTTCGTGAACATCACTATTTTTAAGTGGTCTTTGTGACTAATGAAAATAGTGCTTAATAAATTATTTATATTTGTTGGAAAGTACCATCTATTTAGGAGAATACTTTCTATTATGTTCTATCTGTATAGTTAGTTTCCTTAGTATCATAGTTTCATCTTTTATGCAGATCTTGTGTGCATACCCTTATTAGTGTTTACAACTTATATGGCTTGAACAACCTTCACCTTATAATCTGGTTTTGTTGAGTTGAGTTATACTCAAAATCTAAGTTGATATTAGAGTCTATCCTCGATTTGTATTGGGTCAATCTCATGTTAATCATTCCCCATGTCATATAAAGATTGGCGCTACCCACATTTCTCCGTGCTTAAGAGGTTCAGTCTTGAGTGTGAGGGTGTGTGTTGCAGTCCCTATTATTCCATTCAAATTAGTCTATGCTTTGGATGTGTAGTATTGAATATTATTAGAGTTTGGGTTGGGCTAACTCAATCCTACAAAACTAGCTTGTAAGGTGAGGCTTACCCCACTTATAAACTTATGTTCAGACCTTATCTTATAAAATATGAGATTTAACCCACGTCTAGGACTTGACATCTGAAGCGTGACTCTAGTGGCCCGATATTGGTGACCTACTCTTTCTAGAATTTGGGTCCCAAGTTTCGGAAGTGTGTTGGAGGTTTCTTGTCGTTGGATTTGTTTTTAATGTCTATAATGCGTTCCAGAACATTTTTTTTTTTGCTGTTGTTTTGGTCAATCATTACTGTGTTTGTGTCTCGAGGTTTGTTGGTTCATATTTCATTAGTCAGGCCCATTAGGTTAGAATAGCCTATATAAACTCATCAGTGGTTGACTGGTTGTACATTATTCATAACTTGAAATATATTATTCAGTTTTCATAATCAACAATCTCTATGAGGACCTCATATCAATTATATATTTAACAAGTTGGATGCATATAATGCATATACTTCAGCTTGGGGGGAATATTAGTTATTCATTCCCTTCATTGTTATTAGTTTTTTAAGGGATTCTCTCGTGTAAAAATGTGCAGTCTCTTGTATATTTTCAATAATTATTCAGAAAATTCTACTAACAATTAAATATATTATTTTTTTATTTGCAGATTGGGGACCCAAAATTGATGTAGTAGGGTTTTGCTTTCTTGATCTAGCATCAAACTACGAACCTCCCGAGTCCCTTGTAAAATGGCTTGAAGATGGTGATAAGCCGATTTACATTGGGTTTGGTAGCCTGGTGAGTGTATTTATTTGCATCATGCATGTATCTTGTCCACATGATTTCTATGTGTTAATGATGGATGTAGGAACCTTCCAAACCAGTGTAATCAATAGCGTGCTATAGGCTTTATTGGCCCTGGCCACCGCAGGATAGACAATAGTAGAGTGGTTTGGCATAGCGGGCACAACTTAGAACGGGGTTGCAAATTCCAAAAAGCCCTTAAGAATAAGTAATCATCAAGGCTTTTTGGTTGGGGTATTTTAGGAATTTTGCAATTGAAAAACACCAAAGTAGTTCTAGGGCTTCTCTTTTCTCACTTTGTCTCACTTTTTCCGTTGTTTTTGGTTAGTTATATAATTATACTATAAAGTATATGAGTTGTATACACATTTTGGTATAGTAGGCTTCCCAGTTCCCAATAGCGTTTTCAGGGATAGTTGCTACAAACCCCTATTGTGGATTGATAACACTGTGCCAAACCAAGCATGGGCAGATAGCTTCACCCAAAGTTGGACGTCTAAACCTTATTAACTTCAAGATACTTGTTGCAGACTTAAAGCAGCCATTCTTAATCTGTAATACACCTACTTTTCATTGTTAGCTTGCTAATTGCTTGTGCAAGTCTGTTAGTTGTTGATGGGCTATATCGGATTTGTCCTAACTACCTGGAGACTTTTCTGTAAATAAAATTTATATGGTTTGGAAAGAAAGTGGTTAAGATTCTGCGGAAATGTGCCAAGTTCACAATTTTGTGGTCCTTTTTGTTGGAGGAGAATGCTTGGATTTTTCAGGATGTTTAGATGTTTTAGGATTATTATGGGAAGGTATAAAGACCCTCACATCTCTTTGGCGCTTGGCTCCCTACTTAATGGGATAAGGCTTGGTTGTTGCTGTTGTTGTTGGAGTTTTCTTGTCCTAACTCCTCGGGCAGCTGGAAGACCGACATTGTTATATGGTACAGAGTGTTGGGTGGTGAAGAACCAACACGAGAATAACATTAGCGTAGCGGAGATGACGTTGTTGTTAGGGGTGTGCATGGTCGAATATTTTGACCGACCAAACAATATTCATTTATAAATCACTTATATGGATTTGGATTCATAACCATGACCCTTTTTTATTTATTATAAACCGGTTATAAATTTGGTTTATAAATTGATACAGTTTGGTTTGTAAAAATATCCGGATTTTTTAAAACTTGGATTAAAATCGGTTACCTATCGGATTAAAAACCGGTTATTTATCTTTCAAAACCTGTTTTTACGACAAAATTTTGCAAAAATAAAAACCTAAAAACAAACAGTGAATAGGAATTGGGAAAAATAAAAATGTGCATTCTTCAACAAATTCAAAAAGATAATTATGATAAAATTAAAAACCTTGGATACAGTATACATCGAATTTTTTAATTTGCAAGGGGCTTCATATTGGTAAGAGCATGAAGATGCAGTACTTATATAATCTGTGTAGTTAGCAAATACATCTCTGAATTTGCAAGTGGCTTAATTTTGGAAAACCGACCGTTTTGAAAAAGACTGGTTAATTTTTATAGACAAATATCCGGTTTTTTGGATACGGTTTTGGTTGTGGTTTTCTCTACGTAAACGGATATTTTGCTCACCCCTAGTTGCGTTGGATTTTTGGCAAGACCATATGAGATATAGGATTAGAAATGACAATATTAGAGAGTGAATTTGGGTAGCACCTATAGTAGAAAAGATGGTAGAAAATAGGCTTAAGTGGTTTGGGCATGTAGAGAGAAGACCTGCAAATTCTTTAGTAAGGAGAGTAGATTAGATGGAGGATACTCATATCACTAAGGGCAGAGGAAGACCTAAAAAGATCTAGAGATTAGATTAACGAGTTTGATCAAAATATGATAGAACATTATGGCGAATTTGATCCATGTAGCCGACCCCACTTAGTGGGATAAGCCTTGGTGTTGTTATTGTAGTTTTATTGTTGAGGATTATCCTCTCCTTGCTTTAGTATATCTCTTGCACAATTTCTTTTCCTACATAACAAATAAGTACTATCCCCCCCCGCTCTCTCTTTATATATACTTATCTAATTTCCGTTACAGCCTGTTCAAGATCCAAAAAAGATGACACAAATAATTGTAGAAGCACTGGAAACCACAGGACAGAGGGGCATCATCAATAAAGGATGGGGAGGTCTTGGAGACTGTAAGGATACTGCTTCTTCATGCTTTTGTCTGAGTTGTTTATTAGTTTTGTTTCTTTAACAATTTGTTTTCCCAGTGACAGAACCAAAGGACTCTATATACTTGTTGGATAATGTTCCCCATGATTGGCTATTTTTACAATGTAAAGCAGTGGTAAGGTCATCTAGTTCAATACTCTCAGTTCATTATTTTTTTAAAGGTTTAAATCACATTTGAAGATAACGACAAAGTCATAATTCTATCCAATTACTAATTTATTTAAGTTTTTTTTTCTTTCAATTATTTAGCAATTTAAATTCTTATTTATTTTTGATGCATTTTTTGTAGGTGCATCATGGAGGAGCAGGAACAACAGCTGCAGGGCTGAAAGCTGCTGTAAGAAATAATACCTTTTTGAATACCTAGTAAATTTGATATCTTTTGGTTCTATTTTTAGTAACTTGTATTTTTTTGTGGCAGTGCCCAACGACCATCGTTCCTTTTTTTGGTGATCAACCCTTTTGGGGTGAGAGAGTACATGATAGAGGAGTCGGCCCTCCACCTATCCCAGTTGACGAGTTTTCGCTTCCTAAGTTGATTGATGCCATAAAATTTATGCTAGATCCCAAGGTAAATAAAAATTTAATTTCTTAAAATTTTATGTGTATCAGCCAAATGAAATGGGCTTGCTTCTTTCAGAAGTAGATTCGGAGGATAGATTTCTGGTGTGATGTGACTGTTGATTTGCAAATTATTAGTGCATGTTATTAAATAAATTAAGTGTTTCCCTTGTATACAACAAGCTTATGAGAAAAATAACTCCGAACTACTGAATTTCATCGCACGTATTTTTTTGTGATCCAAAACAAATATATGTGCAAGCTATATATCTATTCTATGGGCATTAGGCAATAATAGCCGGGTTAGAGGCTGGTTGGGCAGCTTTAAGTTGGATATACTCGATGTAGTCTTTCTCGTTGGCCATGGAGGAAAACACCTAATCCAAAGACTTCTGAAAAATTTGGGCAAAACAAGGCTGAACAGGAAACCACATGCCCTATAAATACTCCAATTGGTATTAGTGGACAGACAGACCCATGACAAATCAGCCTCGAAATTGTCCAACAAAAGTACTTTAACATAATGTAGCCACTCCCTGTTGTCACTTTACCTTTCTATCTTGCAGTAGAGTTTCTACAAAGGCAAACTGCTTTTCGGGTGTTACTGTGTCACGAACTTGTTGAAGCTGCGATAATTGGACCATTAGTTATACGAGATCAATTAACATTGAATTCTATGTTTGAAACTTATTATTTGGTTTATATTTGTTGGATGGGCTGATTTATTTAGATAGGTCTTAAATTTACATTGCATGGCCTCAATATTTGAGGTGTAAACCAAATCTCAGTTTTGGTTGCATTCTTTCTTGGTTCTGTTTGGTGCACTCTGAATAAATATAAATATTACATTTAACTGCTCATTATACTTCTAGGTAAAGGAGCATGCAATTGAACTTGCCAAAGCTATGGAAAATGAGGATGGGGTAACTGGAGCTGTGAAAGCATTTTTTAAGCAGCTTCCTCAAAAGAAACCCGAGACTAATACAGAGCCATCTCCATCTAGTTGTTTCTCAAATATAGCTAGATGTTTTGGTCATTCCTGATCCAGTGCAAGCTGGTCAAACCGCCACCGTTTTTCAATCTCTATGTACATCCCAATCTATATTTCCTAACTGTAATGTGATTGCAAATTTCTGTGCATGCTTCTATTTAACTTTAGCTTCAATATGTGTGTAAATTTTCTGTTGTGTCTGTAATTGATTCCCTTGGTACCTGTGTAATGGTTTTGTTCCTTTCTGTTTTGCACTAGACAAATATATCATTTGTTGATTAGAATTAAGTGTATGCCAAGTTGGTTTAGTTTAGGTATAAAAATTCAAGATAATACTATTGGATAAAAATAAAGTCACACTAGTGATGAGTTAGAAAGATCTTATAAATAATGAAGAATGTTAAACAGTGCCCCTGGGACATTGGTTAAGCAACCAAAACAAGTACCCGGAGACACCGGTTAGTAAGACCCATAAATAATTACTTGCTATATAAAATAGCATAGCACTTAGATGAACTATCTAATATACGTCACCACTTGTTTAGATCAAGGTTATCAAATTGGACTGTACTGACCAGTTTGATTGACCAGACCGAGAATCAGCCCTTCTATTTGGTCCATAGGATGCAGAGAAACTGTAAAAAGAACCACATATCTAATTCAATTCAGAAAATCACAGAATCAATAGTTCGCCAAGTTTTAGTGCATTGCATTGTTCCTTCGTGTTGTGTAAGTACTCGTATGTTGTAGACCAAAGTTGAAGGAGCATATGCGGTATTGTGTAGAACGTAGGAAGTTAATAAACTTGCTGAAGTCAAAGCTCGGGTTTTTGAATTCAAAACATGGAGTATTGACGGAAAATATAATCAATGTATTCCATTAATTATTATATATATTGATATTTGATACAAATACCTCTGTGACTGTCTAATGATGTAGAAACAATATGAAGGTGCGACTACCTAATTATGTTGCATCGATACTTCAAATTGAAGTTGTGCATAGAAACATAGCACATATTTTCCAAAACATCTACTTCATATTCTGCTAGTGATTTTGGACAATTAGTTAATCATTTGCTCGTGTTTGGTAGCGTGATAAGGACACTTTTCTCTACCTTTGATTGAGATGTGGAAGCCTCTGTTTCCAATCAATTCGCATATAACGGGTTTGTGAACAATGGGACATATGAAGGTGATAATTACGTAATTGATCCTCATCTTCATCGTTTTTAGCATGTCTGTTAAATAAGAATAATTGTTTTGCAAGTCACATGTGAAAAGGGTAATAATGTAGTACAAATGTGTCTTGTTAAGCATAAAATAAAAGTTTTTCTAATTACTCTTGGTGAATTTCGATTAAGTCTTGGTAAAAATATAAGATGATGTTATAGTAATTAGCAAGGCCACACTTTCTTTTGGGTATGTAGAGACAATGGTAAGCACCATTGAAATTTACTTACACCACAATGTAGTGATTCTAACGTGGGTTAAAATGTTTGAACCTAACATTTTCGGTATCACCAGCTTCCTCATCGATAATGGATTTAGTAATAACCATTTTTTAATCTTACTTTGTGGAATTGGGATTGTCTATCTTTGGGTTGTCTACCTTTGGTGATTTTCTCTCTATCCCTCTCAACTTAATTTTCTCACTCATCTAAATAATTTATTCTAATCATCAACATATCTATAAAATACATTGAAGGTATCAAATAGCAAAGATAAAGAATCCTTCACGATTAACGGGGGCTCCTAAAAATTAAAGTTTAAGACTTTTCTTGTTGTAAAATTTGCGATAGTTACTTGGCTGATATTTGTTTGACAAAAACAAAAAAAAACAAATTTACGGTTTCAAAACTTATTTATTTATTTTTTTAAAATAAAATCGACATCGATTAATCATGTCACTTCTAAATTGTGAGCTCGTGAACTTGTATTGATTGAGAGCGGCATGCAGGGGTGGCCTTGAGCATAGTGGACGCGGCAGCCTCCTAGGGATCACGTTAGGGGCACCATTTTCACTTAGTAGTTAGTTGTTGTTGTTGTGTGTACGCACGCGTGCGGCACCAAAATTATTTTAACTTGCTTTGATTAATTTTATTGAAAATATTTTTGTAGAGAACCTTATTTACCAATGAATCTTTTGCAACAAAAAAATATAAACAAATAGACATTTGAATAACTAAAAAGGCATAACTTTATTAATTTGATCATGATATATTTTTTTAATGAAAGTGTCAACAACCTATGGACAGTTTGTTTAAGACTTTTAAAATGTGATTTAAAGATAAAGTAGTTATCAAATGATGCTTTAGATATTTTTGTGTGAAAAAACGTAAGTTAATTCGTCTCTGTTTGTAATGATGAAAATTACTTTTTTAATTTAGTTGAAACAATTTTTAGTCAGATTTCACTTACCTCTTATTAAATTTCGGATTACTAGAGTCTCATTTCTCCAAGAATTTAGAATGAAACCATTATACTCTACAAACCTATCTCATCTAGTCTCATTTCC
>Ga0099826_10003444_pt1 | contig 10742 bp, 8 predicted proteins | sample Mtrugardesep15_FD_76830 | JGI IMG/M metagenome (GOLD analysis project Ga0099826, IMG submission 76830) | Root nodule microbial communities of legume samples collected from California, USA - M. trunc garden sep15 | ecosystem: Host-associated > Plants > Roots > Nodule | place: USA: California...
ATACAAGCTAAAATAAAGCAAAGGATGAAAGTGTGGATTTGTACAAGAGAAAGTGTTAAAGGGGGCTTCAAAGAACTAACCAAAGATGAATGCATCCAAACTTTTGTTTGGCATGTACTCATACATCAACATCTTTTCATCACCTTCAATACAGCAGCCAAGAAGTCTTACAAGATTTCGGTGTTGAAGCTTACAAAGGACCACCACTTCATTCATGAATTCCTCCAACCCTTGTCCAGATGCTCTAGAAAGTCTTTTAACTGCTATTTCTTGGCCATCTTGCAGTTTTCCCTAGAAGAAAATATTATGTTACAACAGCTATAGACAATGGTTATAAAATATTATAACAATGTTGCATTTAAGGTACCTTATATACGGGACCAAAACCACCCTGTCCAAGTTTGTTGGACAAGTGGAAGTTGTTTGTGGCGGTTGCAAGTTTTTCAAAATCAAATTTTAATAGCTCTTGTAGTTTGACTTGGGACATTTCTCCAATCACATTGTCACTAGTGTCATTTTCGGGTGATCCACCTTGATCAAATAGTGGGAAAGCTTTGTTGTTCTTTTTCCTTGCATATTTAATGAAGTGCCACAGTTTAGCTGCAGTATATAACAGCTTAGTTCCTTATCAATAGAAAAAAAGTAAATTTGATGACAAAAGTTAAATACACGGATATTTTATAATACCTGGGTGGTTTGATGTCCTCCTCCAGCAGAAATATGCACAAATGACAATTATAAGAGTTCCAATTATTACTGTACTTATAATGATGGTCGTCTTGATTCGCCCTCGATCTGTATATAGGAAAAATATAAAAAATCAAATAAAATCCTAACTCCTAAGAAATAGAATCAAGTTAATGACCTAGAGCATACCAAGTTCTGTGTAGGCTACACGAACATATAGATCGAGTCCTCCACTTTGGAGTTGATGTATGTCAAGTAGGTTCCCAGTCCAAGACATACAGCCAATTCCAGAATCATGAGAATACGCAACGCAGGAGCAATTATGCAAACATAAGCTTCTGCATATGTCTGGTGTAACAGCTACACCTTCTGCAAAATCTGGAACTTTAACCGCGTGTAATTTCAAAAACCCATCTTCCTTTGTACTTGTGGTTTTATTGTTGACCCTTTCACACTCCAAAGGTGTCCTCCTAACACACCCACCGGTCCAATTATGCATACTCCAATCTTCTATGTTTCTGGGTACAAATCCTCTCAAACAGCTACATATTGGTGTGTTCAATGAACTACAGCTTGCAAATTCCCCACATATACCATAAACATCACACTCCGATTCTCGGGTTGTCCATGTCACTTTCATTTCTTTAGTCTCATTATCCCACCGTGTTTCGTCTAATTTTCCTTGTGAAGTCAGCTGATAGATCAAAAACTCCTCATCATATTGTAATGTATAATATATGTCAATATTACCTTCTCCATCATCTCCTACTTGAAAACCAAAAAAATATGCAACTGTCATTGTATCTACCCCAGTGAAGACCCCACCATTCCACGGACCACTGCGCCAATATGGTTGAGTTCCATTCCAAATAAACACTTCGATTATATTTAGGCGTTCAACTGTCCTACAAGAAAAGTTGCCAACATATGGGTCCGAAGGGCTTTTCCATGATACGAGTTTTACATTCTTACCTGTTCTTCGGTTGATTGATAGTTTCATGCTAGGCAGTAACGTATCTGAAGGTTGCTGAATACTCTGCCATAAAATGTTTCCAGTTGTGCTCTCCAAAAGGACAAGGTTACCAAAGTCGGAAAACTGAGAACTTGTATTGGTTCCTATGTTGGAAACATTTGATGACCAAATGACTTGTTTCTGTCCGTTTAATACCACAAGATTTCCATCTTCAGATATTGCGACATTCCCATTAGAATCGTTCAGTGGTTGGTTTCTGTTTGCCACCCATAAGATTGTAGACTGAGACTTCCACCAAATTCCAACGTAACGATTTGTAGAATTTTTAGGGCTAAAGAATCCAAAGGTGAAGTTGCCATCTTTGGAGATGAGAGTTTCAGTGTCCTTTATGAACTGGGATGATGTGATGTTGGTTATGGCAATACTAACTTGTAACAAATAGCAAAACAAAATGAACAGAACATAGAGCATATTTGAACCGCGACTGAAACCCATTATACGATCAACAATTAGACTATGATGATGATACAAAAACAACCACTCTTTCTTATTAATAATGATTTGAGATTTCCTTAAAGTCAAGAGTCTCAAAAATTACAAGTAAATCAAGGTTCTGAAAATCTCTACCATTTTAAAAACTTAATGTTGTTTGAAACATTTCACTACTTATTTAGGTTATCACTTTTCGTTTTTTCCTTGACTGTCTTTTTTATTTCATGAAATCAACTATGTATCCTCTCATATCTACGAGAATCATTTCTTTATTCAGATTTTTCTTGGTCAGGTGACATGTACTCGATAAAATAATATTAGTTGTACAATGTTTTCAAAAACTATAACTTTGAATCATTCATTTTCTACTCAAAGACAACCTCATCAAATAGTTTATCAGTATGATCCTAAAAAGTCAGATTCTAGAATATAAAAACTATATCATTTTAATAAAACTATAACTATCTGATTTGCTAATTTACTTCCTTAAGGAAAGACAATAAACAGAACATAAAAAATACAATATCAACCGTTTGACTATACTTCATTAAGAACGTGTAAAACAAGGCAAAATTAGTTATGTACAACTTTACTTCCCATGGCTACCTTCACCCTACATAGACACCTCTCTTACACCATAAAAAATTCAACACAGCAAAAAATTGCATATTTCATCTGGAGATGATGTGACGGAAATGGAGAGATGGAAGAAAAACCTGCCAGCAATATTTGAAATTAAAAAACTTTGGGTCTCTAAAGAAAGGAAGAGCAATGTCCTAACAGAAGTATGTTCTTGATTTATTTCGAGAAACCAGTATGAGTGGATGTAGACCACCAGCTGATACTCACATGGACTCGAATAAAATAATTTGGGAAAAAGGGGACACACTTGACACAGGAAGATACTAAAGATTACTTGGAGAATTGGTTTACTCGGTGCATACATGGCTCTATATTGCTTTCTCTGTTAACGTTGTCAACAATTTGTGAAAAACACTTTGACACCGTCTGTAAAATTCTAATTGGAGCATTTTTCTAATTGGAATAAGACATGCTTTGAAATTACAAAACACTTCCAAGGTATGTATGTCTGACATCTCTTAAAAAGCTTCCCAAAGTTGTCTTATTACCAAAAGTGAATCCCATAAGTTAAGGTAAACGAATAAATTATTTTTCCTTACATTTGGATTAGAACATTTATTCATATTTACTATTGTTCAAATTTTGAATATGTCCAATATCTTTAGACATTAGAAATTCTAGAACTGCTTGTCTTATCCAAAGTAATTCTCAAGTATTCAACATTAATATCATAAAAGAATGAGAATTTAGTACATATAGGATACATACATATATATATAAGAAAATCACATGTTAGAAAAGTTAACAAGGTTAAGAAAGACATTACAGGCCAAGTTCATATTTGAAGTTATCAATTTCCAGCATCTCTGCCTCCCTAAGGAAGGTTTCCCCACTAAGGAGAATGAATTTTAGTCGCGTTGGGGGTATTTGAAATCCTCGCACACATCTGAAATTAATTTCTAGCATTGGCCTCATCTCCATTGCTTTCTATAACTATTCGTAGAGCTCCAAGTTTGCTATCTGCCACTGATGTCTGTAATAGTGACACTATTGATGGAATAGCGTCTATGAATTTCTTCGTGAGACATTGAACTCAACATATTTTGCCTCAAGATAAATGCAAGTTGACTTGGACGAGGATTAAGCATGGAAATTACTGCAGCCATATTAGGCCTGTCTACAGCAAGCTCTTGCACACACAGAAGTCCAATGTGTATACACCTTACAACATACTTATGCTGACTAGAATCATATATTTCTTGATCTATAAAAGATAAAATATTGCCTTCCCTCCATTGTATCCAAACCTAGATGAAAACAACTCATTATTTAAATAAATAAGTTCAGACATTTGGAAGTTCTATCAACCAAAAGGAAAAGAGATTATAAAAAGTAAAAAAAATTAATTATTGAAGCTTACAAATCCTAAAAAGGTCAGTGCATGCTCATTGTCATAAAAGCTTGAGTTTCTTCTCCCACTAATGATCTCTAGCATCAAAACACCAAAGCTAAAGACATCTGATTTCTCGGAAAACAGTCCTTGCATTGCATATTCAGGGGACATATAACCACTGCATTTTTTTATGTGACGAATTATTCTCCAGGTATTTTACTATAACATTGAACAAGGAAAGAACACTTACTAAGTTCCGGCAACCCTTATAGTATTTGCCGTATCTTCTCTCCCTCCGAAGATTCTAGCCATACCAAAGTCTGATATTTTTGGATTCAACTCCTCATCTAACAAGATGTTACTTGTCTTCAAATCTCTATGTATAATTCTCAATTTGGAATCTCTATGAAGATAAAGCAATCCCCGCGCTATTCCTTCTATAATACTATACCGTGTCCTCCAGTCTAGGAGTTTATTTTTTGATGGATCTGAAAAATAAAGGTATGATTGTTGTATCTTAAAAATAATAGTATACAATGAAACAAAGTCATCAAAGTCACCCCATTAGGACCCTTTCCAGAAAACTCTCTAAATTGAAGCAATTGCTATACATGATAAATAATGAGAAAAATGAAAGATTGTAATATGCGACAGCTAATTAAGGGAGTTTCAAGGAACTGACCAAAGACAAATGCATCCAAACTTTTGTTTGGCATGTACTCATATATCAACATCTTTTCCTCTCCTTCAACACAGCAGCCAAGAAGTCTTATCAGATTGCGATGTTGAAGCTTACAAAGCACAACTACTTCATTCTTGAATTATTCTAGTCCCTGTCCGGATGATCTAGAAAGTCTCTTAACTGCTATATTCTGATTGTCTTGTAATTTTCCCTGGAAGAAAAAATAATAGAAAGCGATTATAGACTACGGCTTCAGATAAGATAACTTCGTTGTATTTTAAGTACCTTGTATACAGGACCAAAACCACCCTGTCCAAGTTTATTGGACGAGTGGAAGTTGTTTGTGGCAATTGCAAGCTTTTCAAAATCAAATAGTAACAGGTCCTGGAGTTTAGCTTGTGACAAAGTTCTAATTATGCTGTCGCTTGTATGATCTTCTGATGTTCCAACTTTATTAAATAATTGGAAAGCTTTGATGTTCCTTTTCCTCTTTGATTTAAGAGAGTGCTTCAGCTTAGCTGAGGTAAAAAATAGTATATAAGCTTAGTTCCTGAACCAATAGAAAGAAAAATCACACGGCTTAAGTTGAATCCATGAATATGGTATGTTACCTGCAGGGCTGTTAAAATCCCTTCTACACATAATATATGCACACGTGACAATTATGAGCGTTCCTATAATCACTGTCGTTCTGATTATGAGTGTTGTGTTTCTCTCTTTATCTGTATGCAGTGAAAATTTAATATTAAAATACATGTAGTTCAATTCAATCCGAACCTAAGAGATAGAGTCAAGTTAAAGAACCATGATTCAAATGTTTTAAGAAAAAACTAGAGCATACCAAGTTCTGCATAGGCTACACGAACATATAGATCAAGTCCTCCATTTTGGAATTGTTGTATATCAATTAGATTGCCAGTCCAAGACATACTACCAATCCCAGTGGTATGAGAATATGCAATTCAAGAGCAATTCTCTAAGCAGTGGCTTCTATATATGTCTGGTGTAACTGCTGAACCTTGTGCAAAATCAGGAACTTTAACCATCTTCAATTTCAAAAACCCGTCTTCCTTTGTACTTGTGGTCTTATTATTGACCCTTGCACACTGCAAAAGTGTCCTTCTAACACACCCACCAGTCCAATTGTGTCTATTCCATTCCTGTTTGTTCCTGGGTTCAAATCCTTTCAAACAGCTACATATTGGTAACCTGAATGAACTACAGCTTGCAAATGCCCCACATATACCATAAACATCACAATCCGATAGTTTGGTAGTCCATGCAATTTGCACATCTTTCTTCTCAAAATCCCACCATTTTGCTAATAGTTGGCCTTGGGAATTCAGATTGTAGACTACTAGTGTTACATTGTTTGGTACTTTATAAGAGATATAAATATTTCCTTCCCCGTCATCTCCTCCACGATAACCAGTAATATATGGAATTTTCATCAGTGGTATCCCAGTAAAATCTATACTATCCCAAGGACCACTTCGCCAATATGGACAAGTTTCATTGAAAATGAACAGTTCAGGTATATCTACACGGTCAAAAAAACTAAGAGAAAAGCTCCCAACAGATGGATCTGAAGGGCTTTTCCATGATGTGAGTTGTACTTTCTCACCTGTTCTTTTGTTGCTTGTAAGTTTCATACCTGGTAGAAATGTATCCGAAGGTTTTTGAAAACTCTGCCACAAGATGCTTCCTGTTGTGCCTTCCAAAAGGACATGGTTACCATAATCTGAAAACTGGGCAGTAGTATTTGATGTTGTGTTGGACAAATTTGATGACCAAATGACTCGTTTCTGTCCATTTAATACCACAAGATTTCCATCTTCGGATATTGTGACGATCCCATTAGAATCATTCATTGGCTGGTTTCTGTTAGCCACCCATATGATTGATGATTGAGACTTCCACCAAATTCCAACACAGCGATTTGTAGAATTTTTAGGGCTAAAGAATCCCAAGGTGAAGTCACCATCTTCGGAGAGTAGAGTTTCGGGGTCCTTGATGAATTGGGATGATGTGATGGTGTCTATTGCAATACTAAATTGTAGGGAATAGCAACGCAGAATAAACAAAACAGTAAACAAATGTGCACAGCTGCTGAAATCCATTAGATGTAGAGTATATGTTCAACAGCTACAGTATGATGCATAAACAACCACTCTTTCTTATCCATAATGATTTGAAACTTCCTAGTTCCTTCTTTATGTCAACAGTCTCACAAACCACAAGTAATTATTCTGAAGATTGCGAAAATTTCAAATAAAAAAATTGTTTGATTTGATGATGTCGCACGCTAAAAGCTTGTAGAGACATTTCACCACTTAAAAAGGTTATAAACTCCCTCTCTTTCTTATTATATTAATTCAACTTGTATGATCTCACATCTATGAGTAACTGATAAAATAATATTAGTTATCTTAAACTATAACTTTGAATCATTCATTCATGAGACCAAATGCAATCTCACAGTATAATATACAATAGTTTATCAATTTATTCATAAATAGTCAATGATTTTATAAAATATAAAAGTCATATCATTTTCATGAAACCAGATCACCAAATAGCTGAAGACTAGGGTGCACAACTTTAGATATGGTGTACAGGTACACATAAGTTTGACTTGCTATAGCAGGTTATAAATTTTTGGAGATCGGCTCTATAAAGTGGTAATTGGTATTCTTTTGGAGATTGCGGAGACGGTGGGATATAAATTTTGTAATCCAAGGCAGTCAGCAGCAGAAAACAAGCAAAAATTGTATCCGTAAGAAAAGAGGCACTTAACTACACTATATAATGAATGCATCTTTTATTCTACTAGAGTGTTCTTATCCCACAATACATTTCAATTACAAAGTTTCTAGAATTGACCACATATCCAGTGACATCAAAAACTTTTCTTAAAGCCCTTAGTGTCCTATCTGCCACAGAATTCTGTAATACTAACATTGTTGATGGAACTAACACTTTGATATTCTTCAGGCCACTTTGAATTCAACATATTCTTCATCAGGATGAATGCAGGTTTACTCGGATGACAAAGTAATGCAGCGTCACTGTTAAGCATAGAAATTACCGCAGCCATAGTGGGCCTATCTACAGCGTGTTCTTGTACGCACAGAAGTCCTATATGTATGTACCTTAAAATGTAATTATGATGGCTGGGATCATATATTCCTTGATCTATTAGAGATAAAATATTGTCTTCCCTCCATTGTATCCAGACCTAAATGAGATATAAGAAAAAAATAAAACAAATGATCAGACATTGGAATGTTGTGTCAACGAGATAAAAACATCAATGGTTTATTGAGACGTACAAATCCTAAAAGGCTCAGAGAATGCTCATTGTCATAAAAACTTGAGTTCCTTCTCCCAGTAACAATCTCTAGTATCAAAACACCAAAACTAAAAACATCTGATTTCTCTGAAAATAATCCTTGCATTGCATATTCCGGAGACAAATAGCCACTGCATTAAAATATAAAATATTATTCTCCAATTATTATGACTAAAATATTGAATATGGAAAGCACACTTACTAAGTTCCAACAATCCTGCGAGTATTGCCCTGATCTTCTCCCCCTCCAAAGATTCTAGCCATACCAAAGTCTGATATTTTCGGATTCAGCTCCTCGTCTAACAAGACATTACTTGCCTTCAAATCTCTATGAATAATTCTTAGTCTAGAATCTCTGTGAAGATATAGCAATCCACGAGCTATTCCTTCGATTATGCTATATCGTATCCTCCAATGCAGGAGCTTATTTTTTGATGGATCTAAAATAATAAGGGTAGCACTATAATATTTTGAACATGATATCAAGATATAAAGTGAAGTCATCAAATTCATTATCTTCCAAAAACATCACTGACAGTGAAACGATTGTTTACTATTAAATATATTGTATACAAGCTAAAATAAAGAAAAAATAAAAGTAAGACATTGTATACGAGAAATTGTCAAAGGGGCTTCAAAGAACTAACCAAAGATGAATGCATCCAAACTTTTGTTTGGCATGTATTCATACATCAACATCTTTTCATCACCTTCAACACAGCATCCTAGTAGTCTAACAAGATTGCGGTGTTGAAGCTTACTAATCACCGCTACTTCATTCATGAATTCCTCCAGACCTTGTCCAGATGCTCTAGAAAGTCTTTTAACTGCTATTTCCTGACCATCTTGCAGTTTCCCCTAGAATAAAACATATGTTACAACTACATAGTATACGATGGTTTTAAAATAGTATAACTTTTTTGCATTTAAGGTACCTTGTATACAATACCAAAACCACCCTGTCCAAGTTTGTTGGATAAGTGGAAGTTGTTTGTGGCAGTTGCAATCTTTTCAAAATCAAATATTAATAGCTCTTGTAGTCTAACATGGGACATTTCTCCAATTACGTCGTCACTAGAACAAACATCTGGCGATGCACCTTTATTAAATAGTTGGAAAGATTTATTGTTTTTTTTCCTGGCTGATTTAGTAAAGTGCCACAGGTTAGCTGCAGTAGAAACAAATAATTTGAGCTTAGTTCCTCGTTAATAGAAAGTAAATTTTATGGCTCAAGCTGAATATACGAAAATAGTAAGTTGCCTGGGTGGTTTGTTGTCCTCCTCCACAAAATATATGCACAAATAACAATTAGTAGAGTTCCAATTATGACTGTACTGACAATGATGAGTGTCTTGTTTCTCCCTCGATCTGTATATATGAAAAATTAAAATTTAAAAATAATAAATTAAATACAATCCTAACACCTAAGAGATAGTAACAAGTTAATGGCTTAACATAAAACACACAGAGCATACCAAGTTCTGCATATGCTATGCGGACATATAGATCAAGTCCTCCACTTTGGAGTTGTTGTATGTCAAGTAGTTTCCCTGTCCACGACATACAGTCAATCACAGAATCATGGGAATATGCAAGGCAAGAACAATTCGCCAAGCATAGGCATCTGCATATGTCTGGGGTAACAGCTAGAGCTTCAGCAAAAGCTGGTACTTTCACCATCTGTAGTTTAAAAAAGGTATCCTCCTTTCTCCGTGTGGTTCGATTATTAGCCTTACCACACTGCAAAGGTGTCCTCCTAACACACCCACCGGTCCAGTTATGTATATTCCATTCTTGTATGTGTCTAGGTTCAAATCCTCTCAGACAGATACATATTGGTGAAACCGATGAACTACAGCTTGCAAATGCCCCACATATACCATAAGCATCACACTCTGAGTCTTGGCTTGTCCATGTAACAATAACTTCTTTCTTCTCATCATCCCACCGTGTTTCTTCTAATTTTCCTTGAGAATTGAGGTGATAGATCATAAAGTCCTCATCATTTTCTACCGTATAATATATATTAATATTCCCATCTCCGTCATCTCCTCCTTGAAAACTAAAAAAATATGCAGCTATCATTGTTTGTATCCCAGTGAAGACGCCACCATTCCAAGGCCCACTGCGCCAGTATGGGCGAGTTTCATTCCAAATGAACACTTCAATTATATGTAGCCGTTCAACAGTACTACAAGAAAAGTTGCCAGTGGATGGATCAGAAGGGCTTTTCCATGATTTGAGTTCTACACTCTTACCTGTTCTTTTGTTGATCGATAGTTTCATGCTAGGCAGTAATGTATCCGAAGGTTGCTGAATACTCTGCCATAAAATGTTTCCAGTTGTAATATCCAAAAGGACAAGGTTACCAAAGTCTGAAAACTGAGAACTTGTATTTGTTGCTATGTTGGAAACATTTGATGACCATATGACTTGTTTCTGTCCATTTAATACCACAACATTTCCATCTTCGAATATTGTGACAATCCCATTAGAATCATTCAGTGGCTGGTTTCTGTTTGCCACCCACATGATTGTAGACTGAGACTTCCACCAAATTCCAACATAGCGATTTGTAGAA
>Ga0099826_10003445_pt1 | contig 10741 bp, 4 predicted proteins | sample Mtrugardesep15_FD_76830 | JGI IMG/M metagenome (GOLD analysis project Ga0099826, IMG submission 76830) | Root nodule microbial communities of legume samples collected from California, USA - M. trunc garden sep15 | ecosystem: Host-associated > Plants > Roots > Nodule | place: USA: California...
AATCTTCCTTCCTTCACACAAGAGGACTTATACAATCAGAGTTTTACAAAAGATTTTTATATGTATACACTTTCTGAACTCTAAGAGTGGTAAACTAACTTTAAGAACAATTAACGTCTGATACTTTAAGAACAATTTTCCAAGTGTTTTAAGGCTATTGAATTTGACAGAGATTTGACTCTTGTAAATTGTTCAAAATATCGTGTTTTCTTCAAACTGCTCAGGTCCTTAAACATGAGAGAATTAATAAAGCTATTGTATGAAGATTGCCTACTCATCAAATTCGTCCTTGAGAAGCCTAATTAGATTTTGAAAACTTTGCCTCAATTAGATAATGTCGCTGAATAGTACTTGAGAAATCATTTGCTTCATATGGAATGATATGTTATATTCTCTTTGCCTTTGAATTTCTTTGTTTGCTTATGCACGTGGTCAGAACTCAGAAGAAGACAAATTGTACTATCAGAGCTTGATAGAGACCTTTCTTCCGAAGAAGACAAACTTGATCAGAGTCACCCAGACTACTACTGAGGTCATTAGAACTTGTTTCCTTTAGAGGCTTAGTCTATCAGGACTTGTTTCCTTTAGAGGCTTAGTCTATCAGAACTTGTTTCCTTCATAGGCTTAGTCTATAAGAGCTTGTTCTCAACAGGTGCAAATCCAAGGAGGTCAGCAACATGGAAACCGGGGTTGGACTCCATGGCGAAGAGATTATCTTGGTGGAAAGGAAGGCACCTGTTGATACGACGAAGGGTGGTTTGATAAATCGGTCCTTAGTACTAGCAGCCTTCCTTTGTTATATTTTTCTTTCTTTAAAGCTACTTGGAAGGTCTCAAACAAAATTGTCTGAATTCAATGAATTATAATGAGGCGACATAATTTATTTTTGGGACGACACTTGGATTGAAAATATCTCTTTGAAGGTCTTGTTCCCACAACCGTATCAAGTGGCAATTGATAAACACATTAAAGTTGATAGTGCCAGTGGGAATGACAAGTCAATTGGAACATAATGTTTACATAGTTTGAAAGAGCATCAAATGCTGAATTGAGGTTGTTATTGTTTGAGTTTGCCCCAGGTTTTAGTGTCGCTGGAAACATTCAGTGGATACCTGATCCGCAAATGGGGTTCTCGATTAAATCATGTTGCAATTATCAGATTTTTCTGCGGGATGTGAAAGCAACATTAGAGGGTTTTTTTTAGGACGATAAGGAAGTTTCTGGATTGTTCAGTTCCATAAAAAATAGAGGTCTTTTATTGGAGATTGTATCAAGAGGTGTTTTAAGGAGGTTCTATCCAGAGGTTGGAAATAGGGTCTTTTATTGGAGATTGTGGCCAAAAGGTGTTTTAAGAGACGCGAGTCGACAATGTTGTTTTTTTTTCTTCTTCTGGAAATTGAAACTCACAATCATTTATTTTCCATTATGCCAAAGCAAAACTTGGAAGTCTATCTTCATACGACATATAATTAGAACCCGTCGAATTGGGTGAGCGAAAAGGTGGAAATTTACAAATTTTTGTCCTCCATTTGCGCGGTAAACATGCTAAAAGAGTGACTCATTTAACTTGGCTTGCAACATATTGGAGCATTTGGTTGGAATTAAACAATTTCATCTTTAACATGAAGACAGAGAATTTGAAGGAGGTGATAAAGAATATTGAAAGAAGGTAGGCAAGTTGCAGGTCTGCGGTTTTTGTAGTTAACTCCTTGTTATTGTGGAAGGTTTATGTATGCATATAGTTGTAAAGTGTTTTGGAGCGGCTTTGCACAACTTGTTCTAGTTTGCTCATGATCGATAAACATTTGCTTATAAAAAAATAACTAATCACAACTAACTTCTAACTAATTTAAACAATATTAAACTAATTCTAATTAATATTCAACTACATCGATCTAACAAGTATTTCAATGTAGATTTAAGCACTTACCATCCAAACATGAAGTCCACGGCTCGTTCAGCAGCATTTTGATCGAATTTGTTATCGGAAAATGGAATAAACCAATTAGACACCAAGGTTATGCCAATCATACCCTTTTGAGATTCCTGCATATAAATCATTTTTTTATTATCAGGTATCTTGAACTTTAAATTAAGTTCTTATCTAAGTTATAACAAACCTGATACTTTTTCTTGTACACATGGGCAGCTGCGGCATGAGCGAGAAGTTGGTTATGTGAAACAATGTAAGGTTCTTTCCCTGAATCACCATCAGTGCAATTTGAACTCAACCATTTAGAGCATCGACCGGGTGGAAAGAACCCTATTGCATAGCCAGCAATGCTGTAAGAGTATGGCTCATTGAAAGTAATCCAGTACTTCACCCTATCTCCAAACTCTTTGAAACAAAGTTCCGCATAGTCTTGAAAATCATTTCTGAAAATTAGTCATGGATTATGATATTAATGTTTAGCATTGTTCCTTGTTGATTGGTTAATATAAAACTTGTTCCAAATACAAAATTAGCCTAATGAAGGTCTTCTTATACAAGGCTATTATAGATAAATAACATAAAAAAATGACTTAACACCTTACTAATATGTATGTAAATATGATTTAGATAATTTTGTATCACTTACATAACGAGAGGGTTTAAGAAGCCACCATACTCATCCTCTAAAGCTTGAGGAAGATCCCAATGAAATAGAGTTACAAATGGTTGTAGACCTACATATATTGATATTCAATTAATTTTGTTTATTATTAATGTTGTATAAAATGTTATAATGTCTAGTAGTTTTATAAAAATTAAAGTAAACTAAGAATGGGCTAACCATTAGTCAACAATTCATTGATGAGATTATTGTAATATTTGATTCCTTCATGGTTTATACCTCCCTTAAGCTTTCCTTCTATTGATAGTTTATCAAAATTGAAAGAAAAAATTAATATGAAACATCAACATAAATAAGTAAAATTAACTAATAACCGGAGTTAATCTTAGATGTTTAACTCACTTGGGAGGATTCGGGACCAAGAGATTGAGAATCTGTAAGCATCTAAATTCATATTTCTCATGATGCCAACATCTTCCTATGATATTACAAAACAAAAAAAGATAATAAAATAACAAAAAAATTAGTCTATATATATATATATATATAGTTTACTCATAAAATAATATATATAGATAGTATCTTTCAAAAAAAAAATATACATAGATAGTAGTGTTACCTTATAGCGGTAATATTGATCAACCGTGACATCTCCGCTGCTTCTATCTTGTATCTTATCTGCATGTTGCACATTTTGTTGTCTTGGATTATTATATTTGATGGAGCGACCAACTATTATAGAAATAGTAGTACTACGTTGGGGTAAATCTTCTTACAAAGGTCCCTGTGAGCATAACTTAGTTGATATAGACCTTTTTATTTTAGACGAAAACATATGTAAAATGTAAATAAAATTAATTTTCAACCCTTTTAAAGAAATCAAATTTTGTCAAAAAATTATAGATAAAGTTAATGATCAACCTTGATCCAAAAAATAATAATCAAATATTCAATTGTTACTACAGCAAAAATAGTTTTAACACTCTACATAGACCTTGAATTCAAACACAACAATGGATGGAAAAATCAAAGACCTGGATACTTATGAGTGTAGGTGTCCCATATACTTGCTCCTCTCCCACCTTCTTTTGCAGCACCTTCATACTGCATAATATGTACCATGACATTAACCAAATTATTCAATGAACTTAGTTAAATTGAAACTAGGTGGTATTTTAAATATTTTATGAATATTTAAAACATTTACCTGGTATGATGATGATGCTGTCCCAAAAATGAAGCCTGTTGGAAAACTACTTCGATTGAGTGAAGAAACATCAAGAATTGGTGAAACAATCTCTGCAAATGGTAGTGTGGTGAAGAGATTGAAGAGAGTGAGAATGAAAAACTCTCTCAATAATGCCATATCATATGATGAAAGATTAATTGACTATTGTGTTTGATGCATAATATTCATGTGAAAATGTGGTTTTTTATAATAATATAATAATGTACACTGAAGAAAAAAGTGTTGTTATGCAAGCTACAGCCTACAGATCAGATCAACTTTGGCATTATTGTTAATTTGGTCATTAGCTTTGGCATCATTACCAGTGAAGAAACAGACAAATAGAGAGCCAAAATTTTCAAACCAATACGTTTTCAATTTTGGCTTTGTTCTCATTTGTTTATTAGTATTACTTTGTTTATTACCCCAAAAAAACAAAATTTGAATAAGCAGGCCAATTTAGATTCAGAGTGGTTTTCCCTACATTTTACAAGGTATATTGCTGTAAGAGCAACTCCATAGATTTATGAATTTACTAGTCTATATTTGATACCACAATGAATATGTCAAAATTATAAAGTATAATTTTTCTTAAAATTACGATGGATATTGCAACTTTATATATTCATTGTGATACTAAATATACATTCAAAATCTTCTTTTTTCTATCGTAGAAATAATAGATTTTAGGTGAAATTTGAACATTTTGAATAATGTAGAATAATAATGCACAAACTATTGAGAAGCACTTAGACAACACAGTTGATTTTGTCGCACACTTAACTCATTAGCTATGTAGAATGATATATTATCTTTGGGATCTTTAAGCAAGTGGTTAGAAGTTTGAAAAATCACTCTTGTGTATGGAGAAAATTCGGTTAAAAGTGGAGATCCCACCATGTGTTTCTCATGTATTTTCTTTCGGAGATTAATCGTTGTTAAACGGCAATCGTATCTGCAACATCGTAAATTGGTAACAAAAAAAAACTTTTAGTTTATGATCACAACTTTTAACATATCTTATCTCTATTTCAAGTGAACTTTTATTCATCCGAAACTTTGACATTAAAAAATTATGATTATTTGAATGGTAATCCCGTCTTATATCCTCATTTGGAGAGATTTTATACTGTTTGTATTTCTTGAACGTGATGCAGGCAATAATTTTATGATGATTTCTTTCTTCCTCAATATTGTATTTCTCAAAACAAGTAATTTATTTGAATTATATTATTCAGACAAGCAAAATTAACCTGTTACACCTTTGGATTGTATGATATTGAAAAATCGTGTGTTTTGAGAAGTGTTGAGGGAGGGGAGAAAAGAAACTATCTACTAAAATTACACACTTCTCTAAAAAAAATTAATGGATTTGTTTAAGTGGTAAAGAACTTGAGACCTTTAAGCATGCATGAGGTTAGAGGTTCGATTTATGGTTCATGGGTATGAAAAAAAAATCTGATTGAAAAGGAGAGAACCTACATAGTGTGTCCTATAAGTTTTTCAATAAAGATTAGTCATGGCCAAGCAGCAGTGAAAATTTTATACCAATATCATATGGTAATGAAAAAAATAAAAAATAAAATTGGGCCCAACCTTGTTCATCGTGGGCTTGCGATTGTTGGAAAATTGCTCTTATGCACCTATAGTTTGCTCACCGGACACATCGAAATGACAACAATACTCCCAACAACAATTAATTATCGTTGACTCCAAAACGGTAGTTAATCGTCGTCCCAAATCTGTTGCATGTTACCCACCTCTAATAATAATAATTATTAGTTAGTAGTATTTAAGCATAGTAACAGTGATCAACATGTTGCACCGTTTGAAACGAGGGGATGAATGGTATGTGATTCAGTTTTGTAGAGGAAAGAAGAATACTTCAGGGAACCTTCAACTATTTTATAAAAAAAATAAAATAAATGTCTTTGACCTAAGAAACAATTCTATAAACAAAATGGTTTTTGTTTTTCAGTGGCTTGCAAACTTTTGTGTTTTGTTTCCCTTTGTATCCAATGAAAGATAACATGAACATAATTTCCAGTGACCAGAAGCATAGGTCCAATCTAATGCAAAATAAGATAAGTAACCCAAAGGTATTATTAAGGCACCAGAGAGTGGAACAAAATGTCCCTTCAAAAAACCTCTAACAGATCAAGTACAAGAACACTAGTTTTCATTTCACATGCAAACATGGATTCAAAATTGTTTTTCTCCCAAGGAGAAAAATCAAGACATAGGGAATATAGTAGTGTGCTAAGTCCTCGAGTTTGAATCTTATGCAACGACTGCAGAGCCGTTGGATCTAAATCACGATCCACCGGATGAGCAGCTGTTGCGTATGTTCCAAATTATAAATCTGTCTAATGAAGTAACCATTTGGGGTGCATTTATTTCATACTTGAAAAATTACTTAATAAGCACATACTCATAATGTCATTTGAATTTTCCTTTTATCATAAGGTACTTTAAGATTATTTTTTGGGCGTGGGGGCTCACAGCAGGTACTGAAAAAGATAAATTCAACAGCTCAAAAGTCCAAACAGGTTTAGAGATCTGTGAGAATAATAATAGTAATACAGAAAACAAGGTCAAGAGTCAAGACTGGAGTAATTCTCTGTAAATCACAGTATAACTTCTTGTCATGGGACCTTGGAGTGCTCTGATGACAGAAGAAGGAGCATTGAAGAAATGGACATAACTGATCCCATTAAAGAGTGCAAAAAAAAAATTATCAACCTCAAATTAAGTTTGAAAGTCAACATAGAAAATATTTAAATTCAAAGGGTTATAGCATCGGTATTGTCAATCGTTCGTGTCTCGTAGAAAATAACGTTTTGTTCAAATTGTGCTACACTGCAGACCTATAGTGCTGCTATTTGACCACATTTTGTAATGAGCAGCGTATCGCAGAACTATTACAATTTGGACGCACTATAGTCTCTATTTGACAACACTGTATAGCGTTATAAAACGACAGCTAAATTCTCAAATTCATGATTTGCATTAGGAAGAAAAAAGATGAGGGTTAATGTTAGGGAATCACCAAATGGAAACCCTCAAACCGGTCCGACCAAATTAATAAGGAAAATATAAATAAGGACAAAGAAGCGAAAACAGGTAAATAAAATTAAAGAAATCAAAGATTTCTAGGCCTCAGTTCCTATATCATTTCTTAGCCGGTAATATGAAAAAGGAAGAAAGCTGTTGTTGCACAACCTTCACTAGTCTTCTTTACTGGCACTGAACACCAGCTTCAGCAGCTCTACGAGGCGTGCTTTTGCGTCTGCTTCCATTATGCCTAAATCCATTGGATTTCGCTGATTCCTCTGTGCTTGATCGGCTTCCAACGCCATTTTCTTCCTCAGCTGAATCTAACTTCTCTTTTACCTGTGAGTTTCTTTTCCTTTTCCTTGCAAGTTCTGCTGCTGTAGGACTTTTCATCTCTTTGTTAGTTACCCCGTTCTTAACATTCTCACTGTCATCTATTTTCTCAACTTCTTCGTCAAAGTCGTCCTTTACCGGTTTCTGTGGTCTCCCTCTTTTCTTCTGTATTGGAACCTTTTCATCTTCACCACTCACAGTGTCATCTTGGTTAGTAACAGTTAGCTTTTTACCCTTTCCTCTACCTCTACCCATGATATCTTAAAATATCCGGAAAAGCCGCGTTCATGCAAACAAGGATCTCTGCAGGAGAAGGCACATGATAAACAATCAAAAATAAGAATACACATAATAAACCGTGTAGACAAATATTCTAAATTAGCATAAATATAAACAAGCTGGATTAGTTCCATCAAGAGAGATGGAGAGGTATAGCTAAGAATCCCACAACGTAAGGTTATCAATTGCGGGAAATGGTGATCTGTTCAGATTCTGCTATGCTACGGCGCCGCCATAGCAGCCACTTGACCACACTTTGTATTAAATAACGTATCACAGAACAAAAGTGATCAGTTCAGATTCTGCTGCGCTACAACGTTACAGCGCCGCAATAGCAGCTATTTGACAACGTGTTGTACTAAATAGTGTAAAGCAAAACACTCGTGATTGGTTCATATTCCGCTATATTATAGCGCCGCTATTGGACAACACTACCATAAAGAAATGATAAATTTAGCAGTATTGAATAAAAAAAATAAACTAGCACAAACATATACTTATAAACCTAACATGGTCTGAAATAAAACCATAGCTATGAATGTATTTGTTTATGAACAAAAGAACACTAATTGAGAAAAATTACTATCCCTAATTCAGTTTTCATACAGAAAGAAAAAAACTTTTCCTTCCCAATCATATTTGCACACTTATTTCCACCTAGAATACAACAACAAAAACTCTGCATTTTTTTTCAAGTTCTGATTTTTTCATTGAGAGAATCAATCAAAACAAAGTTTTTTTTTATTTCAATTCAAGTACCACAGAATAAAGAATTAAACTTTAGCTTAAATTTTAAAAGGGTAAACAAATAGCCATATGGATTTTAGGGTAAAAAAGAACACAGTGAGAGTAATTATCAATTCTATAAAAATAAAATAAAAAACAAAGCAATTGAGAAATCATGAACAAAATAAGCATCACTGAAAGATCCAGAATAAAGCATATAATAAAATTAGAAAGAACTGATAATAATAAAAAACGTTAAACTTTGAAGAAAAAAAACATAAATCCAAAAAACAAAACAATAGAAACCCTTATATTATAATCCAAATTCAACTAAAATAATAATGACATAGAGAAGAAAATACTAACCAGAAATGAAGATAAGTTGTTGTTGTTGTTGTGATATAAGAGATAATGGAATCTGTTAAAGCACTCAAAAGAACTCTACAATAAGCAACACAAAAACAATAGAGTTATTATTTATTCAGAATAAAACTAGATTCAAATAGTGAAATTACAACAACAAAAAAAAAGCTCAGAAACATAAGTAAATTTGATAAATAAATAGAAAGAAATAATGATCTGCTGAAAAAAAGACAATACCTTGAAACATTAAGATTGATGTGTGTTTTGTTTCAAGTGTGGTTTGTAAGAAACAAAGGGCAAAATGAAACAGAGGCGAAGTAGGGATTACACAAAGAGAGAAAGCGTGAAATGAATAGATATTTGTCTATTGGCTCTAACACTGTCACTCTGTTGTACATACACCAAGGTATATTCTTTATTTATTTATTTTTATTTATTGATTTCCCTTTTAGGATTATATTTGTATTTATTTATTTATACCATCAATTCTGTCGATAAAAAGTTGACTCGTGAGTAAGATCGTGAATTCGACTTTTGCTATCGACGTAAGGATATCTTGATAAGTAATTTGTTATTTGTAAATACCTCTATTAGTTTAGGTTATGTTGGCGTTCGTTGAGCTATCCAAAATCTAACTCATCTAAATTTGTATGGATTTAATTGGTATATGTCGCTAGGGTCCGTTTACTTTAAGCGTACAACCAATGATGTGATGTCGCGTTAAATAAAGAATAAGAAAACATGTGAGTTGTCATATTTATCAATTGATATTCCCTCCGTCCTAAAATATAAGCATAAATGGATCAACTTAAGTTAAAATATTAGGTATAAATTTAAAATCAAATACATTAACTTTAATTAATCAATTTTTACTTATATTTTTAACCCCTTAACTTTCACAAAGTTGCAATTTTGGCCCTAAGAAAAAAACTACAAAACGGCTCCTTAAGTTTTGCGTATGTGCCAGTTTTGGCCTCAATGCCAATTTTGACTCGGTTTATGCTGCCACGTGTTCTTTTTTTATTATTTTTTTGCCTTCGGGGGCCAAAACTGTTACAGATGCAAAACTTAGGGGACCGTTTTGTATTTATTTTTTTAGGAGGCTAAAATCGCAACTTTGTGAAAGTTAGAGTATTAAAACTACAATTAAGCTTATATTTTATGATAGAGAAAGTATATACATGTGTAAAATAATTTTAGACCCAAGATGCATGCTAATTTTTTTTAAAAAGACTGTGTATAGTGTATACAAATTAAATAATTATTAAAAAGAAATAATTGCATTTATTTGTGTCTGTGTAAAAACGTGAAGAAAATTAAATTGAGAAAGGGTAGTTTAGTAAATGTGACGTGGATTGATTGTTAGGGAAACCGTGAACAGCTACTTATACGCGTAACGGTTAAATGTTGGGTTATGTTTGAGTGTATGTTGTGTTTACGTGTGGGGCCTGGATCTTAGATGCAGATTGCATGTACTTTACTTTGTGTCTCCTAACTAAGATACCCCGGAAACCTAGGTACTTGAGTTGAACACTCACTACCAACCTAACCTACTACTATACACTACTACTAGTAGACATAGTAAATTAGATTATTGTATTACATCATCCTTTCAATACTTTTATGATTTTCTCCACCCTGCTATAACAGATCTCAGCCGTCCGATATTCAATCGGTGGTTGAGATCAAACCGTATGAAAACTGAACAAATAAATCTGAAATGTTTGATCACTTTTCTACGGTTCAGATCAGCTATTGCGTGCTGTTTTTACAGCAGGAAATCCAGGTCCGTACAAAGTTTAAGCAAAACAGATAGTAAATGATATTTGGACTTAAAGAAAATGAAAATATATGGTTAATATTAGAGTTATTTTAAAAATTATTTTAAGATGGTTGTATAAATATCATTTTTCAGTAAAATATGTTTGTAATGGTTTTTTTTTCATCAAAAAAGTTTTTAATAATTTCTTTTTAAAGATTAACATTTTTTATAGATTAAAGTTTAATTTTGATATTATTATGTAAAAAAAGTATGTTGTCAATCAATTATAAAAAAACCTCATGAGTGCTTTTAAAGTTGTTAAGGTTACGTGCCCAAAAAAGGAGAAAGTCTTACTTGGTTACAAACCCAACACCTCATATTTAGGCACACTCACATAAACTAAAAAAATTAAAACAAAACTAATTTAGTCACATCAATTAA
>Ga0099826_10003446_pt1 | contig 10740 bp, 2 predicted proteins | sample Mtrugardesep15_FD_76830 | JGI IMG/M metagenome (GOLD analysis project Ga0099826, IMG submission 76830) | Root nodule microbial communities of legume samples collected from California, USA - M. trunc garden sep15 | ecosystem: Host-associated > Plants > Roots > Nodule | place: USA: California...
ATTTGATTTAACTGCTTGCAATTCTAATGCATGTAACTTTCCTTATTCCCTATATCTCAAAATATTTATTCCAATATCAAATTTTCAATTAACTCTTTCTTGGACATGGTATCTGAACCTATAAAACGTCCAGCATACATATTTGTATTTATTCCAAAGTATTTCAAAAAAAAGGAACCACAATTAGTGATGAAATTGTAGTAACTAAAAGGATTCATCCATATTTTGTCGATCGGTTTGTTTTCATCCATATTTTGTCATATGTAATTCAAATAATGCAAGTCATAATCATATTTGAATACTACGTCATTTATAGTTCAATTAGTTGATACATGATTTACCATTTTAACAATGTGGATTTTGGCTATTGATTAGCTTTTAGGATCATTTACTAATATATAGTTATATTTAATAACTGGTTCTGTTTTGTTGATAAAGTATGAGAATTTGTTGAACTTTTATGAGTTAATTTAATGGATATGTTGAGATTCATTACTAAGGCAGACTAGCAACAAGACTTGGATGGCGTTTTGATTCAACCTATGACCAAAAAGATGAGAATGGAAATCTAACTTTGTTTAAGATCGACAACCCCTCCTAATGGCAACATAAGTACCAATGATGGAAGTAAGGTTTAGAAAAGAAGATAACTGGTGACTTAGTTTCAATTTAACTAAAGGAGTTAAGTTACAATTTAATATTAGAAAGAAAAGAAGAGAACTGAAAATAAGAAAAATAGGCAAAAGAAGTAGTTCACTTTAACATGAGAAGAAATAGAATAATATAGTTGTATATTTAAGTAGAAGATGTAGTTCACTTTCGTATGAGAAAAACTAGAATAAAATAGTTGTGATTATATTTATTGAATTGTAAAACAACTTTTCTCACTAGCAAAATTATTTAGGCACCCCATTAATTACTCTAAGTATCCCATGTCCGAAGTAACTACTCTAAGTACCCCACTTCAAAGGTAAGGTGTAGTACTCTAAAATGTTGTGTGGGATAGGGATTCCGGTAAGGAAAGCTTTGGTATTTAAACAGTCCAAGTGACACACCTCTCTTTTCTGGGAACCCTTCCATGTATCATTTACTTTGCAAACTGAGTTATCTATTTAGCCAGAACCTAAATAAGGGATTAATAACGCAAAGATTAGGATAAAGACAAAGTAGACCCACGTAGTAGAATAAAATTAAGCCGAAGATTTAGTTCCAACTTCATATAAGGAAATAAAGGATAGGAAATAAGATAACCTATGAGTTATTTCCAAGTTAGTAGGAGAAAGATAAGGACTATAAAGTAAAACAATGAAGTGGACGAGTTAGTACAAATTTAACAGGAGCATGATAAAGACAAAGTAAATCCACGTAGTAGAATAAAATTAAGCTGAAAATTTAGTTCCAATTTCATATAAGGAAATAAAGGATTAGGAAAAAAGATAACACGCGAGTTAGTTCCAAGTTAGTAGGAGAAAGATAAGGAATATAAAGTAAAAGAATGAAGTGGACGAGTTAGTGTTGAGGCAAAATCCTAATTAATTTTAAAGATAATAAACTTTAATAATTAAGGATTAAATGAACTTTGATTAATTCCTTGGTATTTAACTTGTGCTCTTGAGTGTTTTACTAAGACAGAAACAAGATTTGAATCATACCAAGATATAAAGAAATCAAAGGACATTGAATGCACAAACTAATTCTGAAGTTCAAAATGTTTGAGCAAAATTGATCAGAACGTTCTAATGATACTTCATAAGGTTGTTCATAAGCAAACCCAGAATCATCAAGAACATGAAGAACATGCAAGTACACTTGACATGAATAAAACGTCCAGAAAAGTACATATTCATGGGTTAATCAAAGCAATAAAGGCATTTACAAGATTAATGTCAAAAAGGTACTTCAAGGTTCATTCAAGACTATAAATATTTGAAGATCTAGGAATATTCCAAAGAGGATATTATCCAAGAAGTTACATTTACTGCACTTCAGTTATGTCTCTACTATTAGGATTGATTACATCAAAAGTTAGTCTTACAAAACATCCTAAAGTAGGAACAAATGGACCATTATGAAGGACAGAATGTTCATCTCAGCACATGCTTCAATTCATGAACAGTATAGTTGGTGAATAGATAAAAAGCAAAGCAAAAGGAGATCTTGTTCCAATCAATCAGAGATGGACGCGTCCTTTGATCAATATCAAGAAGAAATCTCCTAGAAGCATGGGCCTGAAGCTACAGATCCACTATTCTCTCTCCTGCACATTGTTCAATGCAGATTTGGTTAACTTTATCCTACTTTGTCCAGCAACTTTTTGATGCATATGGAGAAGTTACTTTTTGATGATATAACCCAGGAAAAAACATATGTCACACATTGAACAAACCCAGAAACTCATCAATGATGAACCCAGATGAATATCTTGATGACCATCAACATTTTGATGAAGAACACAACAACATTCTGATGTTCATCTGAAGAACATAACAACATCCTGATGGTCAGAAGGTTCACCCAAATTTTCAAGTAAAAGCTAGTCCCAGGACACGTGGCAAAAGACCATTGGTCACCCTACAACGGCTATATGAGCCCAAAAACTCTATAAATAGAGATCAAAGGCTCAGCATAACTTGCACCATTGCAAAGCATACAAGAAAAACAAAAAAGATTGTTTTGAAGTTTTAGCAAAAATTGATCATCACAAAGATTCCAATAAGTCTTTAAAAGTGAAAATCAATTCTCTCTTATCTTTCTAAAAGATAAACTTCTTTCTCCATTCTTCTCTTGTCTGATCTCAAATCATTCAAACTTCATACTTCATACAAATTGTAAATAAAGTCTCATCTAGCTTTAGGGGTACTAAAGTGTTAGTTTGAGCAAAGGTTGTAAAAGTCTAAGTGGGTAACTTAACAAGAAAGGTGCAAGTCTGCTGAGGCTTAGAGAATACAGTTGTTGTAATTGTTCATGTGAACAAGATTGTAAGGTGCAAGATTTGAGAGGTTATCTCAAACATCATAGTGGAAACTCTCACAAGATTGTGAGGAGTGGACTAACCCACATTGGGGGAACCACTATAAACTTCTGTGTGTTCTTCTTCTCTTTCCCTTAACTCTTTACTTTACTGTAAACACAATACACACACAAACACATTCATTTTGTTTAAACTGTTTTGCACTCAGACTTCAGAACGTTCTGAAGTTAACTTTATTAACTTAACAATTCCAAGTTTCAACTTGAGAATTAATTTTAAGTTACAAGATAATTTTTAAAGGGTCACAATTCTAACCCCCTCTTCCTTGTGACTATTTTATCTACTTCAGAAGGCTCACAAAAAACACCCCATCCACCAACAAAAACGTGCGCTTCACACCTGCAAAACCGAAAACATAACCAACGAAATCACCCTGAAGGAGGCGGCGATTAAAGAACAGCTGAAGAAAATAGATCTCTGGAGGAGGAAGGAGCAAAACGATCCCTAAAAATAATATAATACTAGTGAGAACATTATTTTCATATACCCGGTCAAAAGAAAGATAATTTTAAATAAAAATTTGTCTAACGTGTGCAATGTTGCACATGTTAAAGATATTAAAAGTAACAATTTTTTTTGTTGAAAAACAACTATTATTTGTTAAAAATTTATATATTTAATTTAACGTCCGCACAAGTGTAATGCAAACTTATTATTTAAAACTTTTTAACAAGTACAAATTTGCATATGATAAAAAAAAAAGTGAAGTAGCATGTAAATAAAAGTGTTAAAAGAGAAATTTTTTTTGATATTTAATAAACGTAGCATTTTAATCTCAAAAAAGTACACATGGCATAAGTTTAAGTGTTAATAATAGTATTTTCATAGTAATTAGTTTCCTAAAGTTTATAGTGGATGAATCTTTTGTTTTAATGTTTTTTCATTTATTTTCTTGTAGATATCCACAAATTAATGTATTTTACAAACTCTGAAATGGACACATCAACATATTTATGTTAGTATCTCTCAAAAATACATAATTACGTTAATATGTTGAACTCAAAAATACATAATTTTGTTAATATGTTGTAGAGACCTTATATTATACCATACAGAATTTGTATTATTAATTATTAATTAAGTATTGGTCAAAAAAAGTTTCTTTGAAAGAATTGGTCAAAAAAATTTATTCATAAAGAAAATACATCAAAATATTAAAATCTTTCATCTTTTGATTTTTTTTTTTTAAAGAAAGATCTCTCTTCTTTTGATGGATACCTTGAAATCTTATTTATAATTGTTTTTACACGCACATATACCTTAAATTGGAGAGATGGTCATTTCAAAAGTTTATATGATTGTTATTCTATCATTCTTGTTGTTGTCTTTTGTTGTGGCTGATTTTGGCTTTGATCGTAACATCAAAACATTGATTGCTCCTCCACCAAAAGCTTCTCACAACAATTTAAATTTTGGTTTGTTACCAAAATATGTTCACGTTCCTTCATCCGGACCGAATGCCAGACGATCTGATTCTCCACCTACACCAAAAGCTTCTCACAAAAATTTAAATTTTGGTTTGTTGCCAAAATATGTGCCAATTCCACCCTCTGGACCGAGTAACAGACGATCTGATTCTCCACCTACACCAAAAGCTTCTCACAACAATTTATATTTTGGTTTGTTGCCAAAATATGTGCCAATTCCACCCTCTGGACCGAGTAACAGACGATCTGATTCTCCACCTCCACCAAAAGCTTCTCACAAAAATTTAAATTTTGCTTTGTTGCCAAAATATGTGCCAATTCCACCGTCTGGACCGAGTAACGGACGATCCGATTCTCCACCTCCACCAAAATATCCTTACAATAAATTACATTTTGGTATGTTACCAAAATATGTGCCTCTCACGCTATCTGAACCTAATAACTAGTGATTTGACTCTACATCTCGCCTGGGAAATAAATTGTGTTGGATTGTAATGTATTTTCAAGTTGTATCTAGATGGGGTGGATATATACCTCAAAAATAATTTTTTGATTTTCAAATAAATTTGCGTAGAGGAGTTGTGGAAATCTGGTATTATTCTTAATGAGCATAAATAAAGAATCTACCGTAATGAATATTAATGCAAATCAAGAATACCAGATTAAATATGTTGTCTATTGATTAAATCAAATTGTATGATTGAGAAAAACACTCAATTTGACTTTATTGCAATATAAACTAAAATATAATAATCACTTGTTTGGATAAGCACCGAACTTGTGAAAACCTAGATTAAGACTAAATTGAATTATTAACATTTAAATACAAAAACACCTTATTCAATTAGATGTGAACAAATTTGGACTCATAGAAACCTGTTTGATGCAGTTGAATCTTTGTTGTGATTTAACCCTTAATTGGGGTTTTATCAAGTCTATCAAAAATTAGGTTTTTAGAAAAATATTTTTCAACCCCAAATTGAGTCAATCATATCAAACAATTAAAATTAAAAGGGTTAAGAGATAGTGATAAATAACAGATAGATTTGTAGTGGTTCATTCACACCATTCTCGCTAGTGAGCTAATTCACTCCCAAATATATAGGTCAATGTAGTTTGGTTGATTGTAACACTAATGTATCGGATCCCATCAGAACTCCGTAGTTAAGCGTGCTTGGGCGAGAGTAGTACTAGGATGGGTGACCTCTAGGAAAGTTCTTGTGTTGCACCTCTTTAAAAGAAAGAGTTTGGTTGATTGTGGGACACCAAGTGTTTGACAATAATATAGTATTTACACCAAATATTTCTCCTTCAGCCTTGAAATTTATACCAAAAACTTCAATATATCAACAATTCTTTTATTTGACCCTGATCCTTGATTCAAAAGAACAACCTTCAACCTTTTAAAACAATCAACCTTGATCAATAGTTTGTGAGAATATGAGTAACTAACAAGTTTCTTAAAATTATAATCTATGTCTTTTCAAAGAGTAGAAAGTAGAATATGAGTGTTTGTGAGAAGAGAATGTGAAAATTTCATTCTTTGAAAAATAGTTTTATTTTACTTATAAAGATTTTGGAAAAGAGTAGGTGAAGTTGTCAAAAATGAGAGAAATAAGTAGCAAAACGATTCACGTTTATTTTGAGCATATTACTCGTAAAACAAAAGGAGTGAAATGATTCATTTAGTTGACTGGATTGATTCATACAAATAGAGAACTTGAGTGAAACAGTTCACATTTATTTCTATCAAGTTTCTTAGTAAAACAATTCATACCATAGAGTGAAATAATTCACATTTATTATTAGCATGTTTCTTTGTAAAACAGGTGAAATGATTCACTCAATTGAAGAATCAATTAACATAAACATAAAATTTGAGCGAAACAATTCGCTAACTTAAAAAGAAAATTTCAAAACATACAAGTTTGAGATTTAACCAAAGTTTGTGATCTTGACATTATTGGAGTAACCTAGTTACACATGTTCTACATCTAAAGTTTTGGCATCTAACCAAAACTAAAATCAATACTTAATACCAAAGCCAAAGGCGAATGCACAAATTTGAATTTTGGAATGTTAACAAAAGGTGTGCATGTTCCACCATTGGAACCTAGTAGAAATACTTTCTCGCTAGGGCACCCGTAGTTTCACACTTACACTAACCCCACCCCACTGTCTTCGTCAGTTCTCTCTCCTCTCTCGATGCTCTCATGTACGAGAAAGATACTTCTCTGAAAGCGCCTCCAAGTTATGTCTTCGTCTCGATCGATGTAGTGCATCCCTCCCCGAGTCTCTCACCCCCAACCTCTTCATCTTTCCCATTGCACTTTGGACTCTGTGAATCCCTTCAGGTTATTTGATTAGGTTCTTGAATCGATGAGGGATATGTATGTGGAGTAACTAGCCAACGAAGTGCATTGTAAAGTTATTTTTGTTTTGGGATTTAGAGGGGAGGTTTTGGTATTGTTGTGTTTGTTAGTTTGGTGGTTAATGTTTTGTAGCATTTTGGCACTGTATCGACTATTTGCAATTTTTTTATCTACTCTTCGCATACTTTGTGCCTAATGTAGCTAAACGATTTGCACGTTAATTAGTATTGCGAAAGTAGTACCACCTTTGTATGGCCGAGTAGAATCACTACAACATTTTGATCCTACGACAACACCTATTTTGTGGATGGTAAAATAACTGTTCTGGTAGAGTATCTAAAAGGACGGTTTCCAAGTTTCGTTGTTATAGCACAATAACTTTTATAAATTTAACGGCCTCGCTTAATTATTGTTTTGATAGAGAGCAACTAGAACAATTTTATAAATTCAACGAAGAATTTCATGATTTGGAAGCACAAGATGAAGAGATAGATGTTGATGTTGATGTTGATGTTTAAGTTTTATTTTATACTCGTTGATGGTTAATTTGAATGTTTTTTTATTGTAACAATATGATGATTGACATTGTGTACTTTTTTTATAATTAAATTTATGAAAAATATATTATTGACAAGAAATTGATTTTTCTATGTAACTTTTAAATTAATATCAGAGTACAATTTTTTATTATTAAATTATTGTTGTCTAAATAGAATACTAATGATTTTAAATAAATAAATAAATTATTTTCTCAACATATAAAAAGCGTCCTGGAAGCTTACAATGAACAATATAGAATCAAGTCTAGCAGAACGGTTACAGGAAGACCAACGGTGCTTTTACGTTGTGATAGTGCAAGTCAAACTGTTGTGAATGAGCTTTTCTGCAACGGTTTTGACATGGCTACGGCTAAATAACGTTGTCTTTGTGAAGACAGACAACCGTTCCCATACGATACATAAGACTACAGTTTTGATTGTAATGTTGCGGTTTGAGGGAAAAGCGTAGCGAAAGGAAAAGACAACGCCTTAGTTCACCACGGGTGAAAATTCGTTCTCATATCCTACGACAACGCTTTCTTTAGCATTCACAACGGTGTTTTTGCGTTTCCTAATGACTAGAATGTTGTAATGAATTTTCAAAATCATTTCAAACCAACATGGAGCTCAACTGATGCGAGAAATTATAATTTAAAATGAATTATTAAATTTTAATTGAATTTCAATTTAGAAATTTTGTACTAAAGTTCAAATTAAAAGTTAAAACGTAAATATATATTTTTTTGGTAGAATAAATTTAGGGAGAGGGAACCATGTACAATCAAAGACATGAAATGTAACCCCTACTAAAATGTCTAGAATATTTAGACAGTGTTAAATATAAAGTACTAGATACATTAAAATTACAACAATAATTACAACAATAGTAAGGTTCCTCTGAACAAAATATAAAATTACTCGTCACATACATCTGATAAGGTACCACTGACATGTACATAGATAAGTCACCACTAACGTGTATGGTGTCTCCCAAAACATCGAGTATTTTAAGGTGAAAAGACTGAGTGCAAGTATACATTGTCAAAAGTTATAGTGTAAACAGATACTTATCATATAGGGACTGGGGAGCTATAGTTTCGTATAGCTTTCCAGTAGATAATTTGTTTGCAAGAAAATAAAATAAATCATTTGTCACAACCACAAATATAAAAGGTTGAGTTTGGAAAAATAATTAAAAAGATTTAGAAATTCTCAATATGGAAAGTGTGTTCTAAATTTGTACGGCTCTTGTGTCTCACAGATATAGCTTCCTATAGCTACTATGATTCAAAGAGCTATATCTCTCTTTAGTTTCTTGACAATCAATTGGTCTTAGGGAGTGTTATCTCATCCATCATGTAAGGCCATAACGACACACTATTAGAGGCACGATTACGCAGAACCTAACACACAACAATTGTTAGGTAAGGTGCTCACTTTTTTCACATAAGTGTACTCCACTTGAGCCCTATTGTTGAATATTTGTGTGTTGGCTTCACTTTTGCTAAAACAAATATTCATGTATGATGTTAGATACGATGTTCTAACATCTTGGCACGGTTCAGTGTGCCATGTTTATGTGGCTTGATTTACACACGCTTTATCTTTTTAAGGGATCCACGCCTTATTTCTTGTTGGCCAAGCTGCGTGTTTTTTGTACATAATCAAATGGTTTGTTATTGCCTAAAGTTGTGGTAACTATTTAGGGAACTTTGGATGTGTTTGGTTTGTTCCTAAAGATGTTCCTACTTTTTAGAAGTTACCATATTTGTTACTGATTCTTGTGTAACAGATCACCGTTTGATCTGATTTGTTATGAAGCCCAACAAGAAGTTATAACTCGTTTTGCTTCAATATAAATACAAGACTACAAGACCTAATTCGTGATTGAAGCCGTCATTGAAGATTAGTGCTTTTTAGGGTTTTGTGTCACTTGTTAATTGTAAGCCTTTCTTGTATCACCTTGATACATGTTAAAGACTGTGTTTCATTGAGTTGGAAGTTGTTCACTACTCCAAAGCTGTGAAGCACGGAGTTAGGTAGTTTGTTTGGAGGTAACTTCATCTTTGTTGTCTTTGTAATCTGATAATCACAGGGGTTGTGGTTGATTGAGGGAAGTGAGATGGGATCTCAGATCTAGGAGTTCCTAGGTTGAAGTCAATACGGGTAGGTCTTAGGTCTAGAGTTGTAAACGAGGAGTTTGCTGAGAAACTTAGAATAAGTACTACGCTAGTGGATTTCCTTCCTGGCTTGGTAGCTTTCAGAGTAGGTGACGTTGCACCGAACTGGGTTAACAAACTTCATGTGCCTTTTACTTTCTTGTCTTTTATTTTGTTGTTTTATTTATGTTTACTGCTAGCACGATGTTCTAAACATCTCTTTCAACATTCGTAATCTATGTCTGGTGATGGAACATCGCATAGAATATTATGTTGCTAGTGCGCCAGAATTTCACCTTTGGCCTCTGAAAAGAGTCCTACCAAGATCTTAGCGCTTAGCTATAGCTTTCAGGCTCTTCTAAGATCAAGTTAACGTTCAAACAATCTCTCTTAATCATTTCACCTCACGATACTTAAGGACAAATTCATACCTAACAACACATGTTCCACTCCCATACCGATTTCGGTTCAGGGAGCTATATCATTATAAATAAAAGTGATCAAATTTTACTTCTAAAGATTTTTAGTTAAATCAGTTTGTTAGAAGCTCGACACTACAACTTTATATATCGCAAGTAAATAAATGTCATAACATCACCATGTCTAAACCACAAGAAGAGGTTTAACTCATGGTGAGCTAAACCTCAGAGCTGGAGATCAAAATAAACATAAATGAAAACATGAAAAACTAAATTGATATATTAAATAGATCTGGTATAAGATTACAATCCTTGAAGGAAAGTGGTGAGTCAAAGCATCACCAAGTAATATAACTCTAAACCTCTAGAATCTAGAACTCATGCTCATCTATGGAGAAGATGAGATGGAATGAGAATAAAATCCTAAAAACAACTAAGAATAACTAACACTAAAAACAACTAAAACTGTAAAATCCTAAATAGTCATTTATCAGATGTCTTTGAGGGAAATGAGGGGTTAAGCTTGTTGATTGCGTTTAAATGATACTAGGTTCATGTTTGAATGATTGCATCTTGGATTTAGGTTGATTTGGATGAGGAAAGATGGATTGGATGAAAAAAAAGGGAGGGAGGACGAGAGGGAAAGAGAGATAGGAGGGAGTATCCTGAAGTCTTGGGAAAAATGAACGAATGATAGAAGGAAAGGAGAGGAATATATATATATATATGGCATATCAAGTGAGAGAAGCAACTAAAATGAAAGATGGGATGATATAATATCATCCGTTAGATC
>Ga0099826_10003447_pt1 | contig 10739 bp, 4 predicted proteins | sample Mtrugardesep15_FD_76830 | JGI IMG/M metagenome (GOLD analysis project Ga0099826, IMG submission 76830) | Root nodule microbial communities of legume samples collected from California, USA - M. trunc garden sep15 | ecosystem: Host-associated > Plants > Roots > Nodule | place: USA: California...
AAAAAAAAAAAATAAATATATTACCCTCATTTATATATATATATATATATATATATATATATATATATATATATATATATATATATATAATCACATGATAATTAGGGATAAAAACAGGGTGGGCGGTGGGTGGCACTTGTTGATGGTGAGTGAAGTGAAGTTGTAGAGAAGGGAAAAGATGTGAAAGGAATTCAAATGCTTCTCTCTTTCTTGTTTAATTAGATTTTTTTTTCTTTTAAATAAAGGTTGGCACTTGACACTTATATGATTGGACGTTATGTGTCCAACCTATAAATAGATTAACACGATTATTTTTTATCATATTTAGACGGCTTTTTTTTTATTTTTTTACATCAAATACAATTACATATTCAATATTTTTAAAAATGTAAAGGATGAATCTACGAACAAACTCACAATATCCAAGTTAATAGCATACGACGACAAAATGGCTACAAGTAATATGATAAAATCAAAACGAATAGAATGCCCATATCTTTAGATATGCAACATTTACACTCAAATCATTGATTGAATCTGTAAATTAACTGAAGCCGATTTCCAATAAAAAACCAAATTAACACCGTAAGAAAAAGGAAAACAAACATCGCCACATAAAACAATGTCACACTCAGTCGAAAAAACACGAGAAAAAACATTGATCTATGTGAAAATCACATGTTTAGATTAAAATAAGGAAAAAAAGATGAAGATGAGATTTCAGATAAAAAAATTGACTAAAATTCATCCCCTAAAGAGAAAACACTAGAATCAGCTTGTTGAAGAGAGAGAACCTCCCGATTAACCTTGAACCTACCACCTATGGGATACAAGATTTTGTGTTACTTTTTTCAACAAAGAACTTAAAAGTTTTTCCGAAGTAAATAATCAAATAAAGCGTGAATTAAATGACTTATTTAGAAATATACTCTCGCGATGATTCATATAAAGCAGAGCATGCAAGGATCCCTTGGGTATAGCTGATCGTGGTGGTCTATTTTCAGAACTCAGATGGTAAATGGCTTAAAGGGTACTCTTGCAAAATCGAAAAATGCGATGCACTTTGTGTTGACAAAAATGCTGAAATAGTTAGATCAAACGTCATGATTAAGTTCAATCCTTAACACCTCTACCTGTGTGTCTTTTTTCTTTTTTTTTTTTGCGGTGATCGGGGTTTGAACTCTGGACCTTGCATATATTATGCATTGTCCCTACCAACTGAGTTAAACACATGAGGACCCCCTACCTGTGTGTCTGAGTTTCAATGATTATTTATTATTTCGTCTATCTATAAAAAAAATTGGGAGATAAACAACAATTCGACATTCATCTCGTCTAATTAAAATAGCAATTCGACACAGTGGCTGGAGTTCGCACATTTTAAATGTGAAGAAGTGGGTGCCTGGAGTTCGAATCACACCCCCTGCTTATAATATGCAATGTCTTTACCGATTGAGTTAAGCGTATGGGGCACCACAAATGAAGTTCTAACACAAGTTGTTAGAGACTTATATAGCGTGAATAAATCTATAAAACAACATTTTCGTTCTTTCTCATTTTTTTCAATATGTAGTGCGTAGGGAATTAGATCCTCGCAATTATTAAAAAACAAACTTGAGGGTTTTGTTGTGTGCAAGTGTGAGTAATTATGTCCCACATCAAATATAAAAGTGAAGGTTGAACACTTTATAAATGAGAGGACTCATAAACCTATTACTTTAAGGTTTTGGGTAAGAGTGTGATGTCTCTCTCACTAATGTGATTGTTCTAACTTCGATGTGGACTGTCCCCCTGACTTCCTTCAATGACCCAACAAGTTTAAGGACCTTAATTTATAGATATCATCTATAGGATAAGAGAAAAAATAACTTATCATCAATCGATTATTCTTAACCAAACATTTTAATTTTAACATTATTTTTTTTAGGGAAACCATTTAAACTTTAGCATCCATAATTAAAGGGACCTTAAAAATAATTTAATTCATGTGTATCATGTGGTAGATTCCATTACCTAGGTAAGAGACATACTTTCACATGATATTTTTGACGTTATAGTAGCAGCATTTAATAGAACCTAGCTATGAGAAGGAAAGAAAAATTAGATTTCAATATTCAGTTTTGGAATCTCTTGTTACGAAACTTCCTTCCCGCTAAAGAACTTTAATTTATACTTGTATTATTCCGGTATAAAGTTTGTGCTCTAGCATAGAATGTAAGTGTATTGATAAAAAAAAGAAATAGTAGTGTAAAGTGTATTGATAAAAAAAAAATAGTAGGGTAAGAGTTTTCAGTTTGTTGTTTTATTAATTACTTCCCTACATGTGACAAATTTAAATTGTTCTTATTGGCTATATATGAAAAAATAAGGAACCTATCAGTCAGGGAATCAAGAAAATTCGTGGAAAGAGCTCAAGAAGTTGCTATTGGTTTGTAAGTGTTCAATAGAACAATTTTGTAAGACTTTGATCTGGTAAAAGATTTCAAGATTCAAGAGGGGTACTAGAAGAAATTGGAATGTAATTGAAACGAACGTGGCTTAATATCATCTTTTACTTGAAAAAGATAAACAACAATGACTTGTTGAAGTCTTCGCAAAAGACTTCCAAGTCAAAACCAATGTCACATCGCAACATACATGATACATTAACGAAATTTCATATATATTTTTTTAAAACTTTATGGGTTTTTAGACATAAAGATGGAAAGTTTGTGATTTCAAACAATCGTACATGAAATGATGAAAATAATGTTGCAAACGCGGAGAGGCTTTTGAATTGAAAATCAGTTCTTTGGAGAAAAAAATAGCAGTAATTTGTATCCTTTGTGATGTGGCCACTCCTTTTATTTGTGATGTGGTCACTCTAATTTAAAGACTTAGTCAATATATAACAAAGAGTTTAGAGTAAAATACTCATCGTAGTCCTTAAATATATAGTAGATGATCGTTATTGTAGCTAAAAAAATATACCAAACTAAAAACACATTTGAAAATCAAAATAATTAACAAATAAAGCATTTAAGTATATTTTTGTAATTTTGTTGATCAATTTAACTTTTTACCCAAGAGTTTGATAGCAATACATTATCAATGTAATTTTTTTTATACATATATCAATCAAATTAATCTTTACATACGTAGATGAATATAATTTTCTTTTCCAATTTTTAAAACTAGTATAATAAAAGACACACCGATCAAATAAAATTGAATCTATGCTATGTGTAAAACCTTTTTACGGTGATAATGTCTACTAATCAAAATCAGAAACAAGTTGACAATTCACCAGCAAATTACTAATCAAATTCTGTTGGAATCCGCAGGTTTTAAGATTTAAGGTTTGCCTTCTTCATGTTGGTGCCGGTTTAATATTGGAATCGGTCCTTTTGGTTTGTTCAAAAAAAAATATTGGTGTCGGTCTTTGTGATTGATTTCTGATTGGTTTGATATTCTCTTTTTTCTATTGTTGTAGGGAGTTATTTGTTCTTGAACCCGTTATCTAGAACCCGTTATGTGTTGAGTGTCCATTCATCATTTTTTTTAATAATCCATTCATCAACATGTACTCCTTTGATTGTTTATAATATCTCGTTTGGACCGACCTACATTTTTGGTGGGCATAATTATGTCCCTTTTTTTTATAATTATTTTCCTTTTTTTTTTGTTAAGAGATAATAAAGGAAAAGAAAAACAAACTAAAAAATCTTTTGCCTAAATACCATTATAGGTATATGCAAGCAGAGTAAATACTAGGCGAGGGGAAGGAAAAATTTACAGTATATGCAAGCAGAGTAAATACTAGGCGAGGGGAAGGAAAAATTTACATCTTCAAATAATCGACATTAGTATAACTAAATTTAGTCAACCAATCAATACATTCGTTGCATTCTCTCAAGATGTGATTAAAAGAGACTATCCAAGGGAGAGAAGAGAGCTTCCTAATAAGGGAAAGTAAGTTTGCATAGGGATGGAAATCATTCTCCTTAGTATCAGCAATCAGATCCAAAGTTGATTGGGAATCAGATTCCATGATAATAGATCGATACCCAAGATCTCAAACCAACTAAAGGCCTCTTCAAATAGCCGAAAGTTCAACCAATAAATTTGAAGCTCCACCATAAGATCCAGAAAAACCGTAAACTCAAATTCCTCTATCGTTTCTCAAAAGACCTCCAAAATCTGCATTGCCATGACTACAAAAAAGAATCGTCCATGTTTACTTTAATATACCCTTGAGATGAAATTCCAACTAATTCTTATTTAATATAGCGCCAACATAGTTGATATATGTGTATTTAATGTTTATGTTAATACTCTTAACTTACTTAAAAAACTATTAGCAATAACAATTGCTTTTGCTTTTTTCTCAAAAAAAAAAAGAGCAATAGAAATATCCGATTATTTTCACAGAAAAACAAAAAGTGTCTTTCCTAAAGTTCAATTACATCCACAGTTGATTTCTTTTACAAACATATCAGACTTTATATTATTCACTAACCTTTTTAGTATTAGTTTAATGCAGCAGTCATATTGTGATGGAAACCATTTTGTCTCTTTGCTGAAAAGAAGACTTTGCTTTCATGTCCTTTTTTCTTTGCTTATATGAACCAATATGAATAATGCTTGCCTCTTACCGAAACTTCACCTTAAAACTTGTTTTATACTTCTCACTGTTATCTAACTAGTATAATCACAGATTCACATTTATATTAGTCACCTAGTAGAACTAATAGTGTATTTAGCTAATATTTTATATCCCTCACCAAATTTTATTTCCTATGATTAACAGTATAAACCAAATGTAACTAAAAAAGGTCATGTTTCCTTTAAAAAACAAGGTCACGTTAGTTAGCGTCTCTTCACAATTTTCTTAAAACCAAAGTTTATGTCTTATACGAGAAGCCCGCTATTGTATTAATTTTTTATATCGAATAAAGGTGATTTTTTTTTTTGTCAGGTAACCTAATGACTAAAATTTACTTTTTAAAGTGAATAAGTGGGATGTCTGGGGTTCGAACCCCAACCCCTGTATATAATAATACATTGTCCCTGTCAACTGAACTATGCTCACGGACACGAATAAAGGTGATTCTTTACTTCGATTAAAATAATCTGAATAGTCGTTTTCAACATTGAAACATTTGTTGGTAAAAAAAAAATAAAAATCGTAACATTGTGATAGGCTCTCCCATTGAAATCTTTAAAAATTTAATGCCAAGAGAGTGAAGAGACAGACATAATTGTTAGAAACATTAAAAAAACCATGAGAACTATAACGGTAAAAATGTTGGAGGGTGCAAAATGGCAATCTTACATACAACTATATTGACATCCCAAACTTTAAAAATTAGCAGCAACACACCCCTAATAATTATATTAAATAAAAGAAAGAAAAATAAAATTATAAAGTTGGGGACCAAACCAAAATTCAACAAAAATAATTAACATCTGTAAAATAAAATAAAAAAATTAACAAAAAACGGTAGTTCGGTAAACTAAATTTATCTCTAGAAAAGAGTCCTAATAAAACTAGAACAACCATGGTTAGCTGAATTATCCGCATCCATTTCTCTCCCTAAAAATGTGAGCGCACTTGATTAGTTAAATTGTTCGCAATAATTTAGTGACGAAAAAATGTTCACCTTAACTTCACCGATCATGTTGGGTTTCTCGAGGAACCCTAAACATGTTGGCACATGTGGTATTTTAATCTGGGGGAACCATTCTTTAACTTAAAAATATAATTATTGTTAAACGACATAATATCATTCAAGTCAGGGGCGAAGCCACCCCCCAACTAACCTGGGCACTAGCCTAGACCCAACTCCAACTTTCTTTGTAGCAAGCCCGTCATTACTAGAACTTTTAGCTTTTCCTGTGGATTTACCTGCGGATTTTTGGGCAAATTCCGCACGAAACATATTTCCTGCAGATTTTGCCAAGGATTTAGGTTCCCAGGTGAGGTAATAATGGGATTTTAGGATCCGCAGGAAAGATATATCCGCAGAAAATGTGAAATTATCCGCAGGAAATGTGAAATTATCTGCATGAAATGTGAAATTATTCGCAGGAAGGAAGTAACGTTTTGCGATAAAATTTTTGCCCAGACTCTATAAAATTCCTAGTTCCGCCATTGATTCAAGTTCTTGTGAATATGACAACTCAATATTTACTTTTGATACTATATCATCATGTTCTCCGAATGAGTAAGTGTTATTCATTCATAATTTTTCCTTTGAGTTGTGATTTCTCTTTCGTTTCTAATTCTATAATTTGATTCTTATAATTTCACCGATTAATCTCAAAATTCTATAATTTTATTGAAGGAATCTCATTTTTGTTAGTTTCTACCAATTGGGTAAGTCTCTAATCACTCAAATCATCTTGTTATTCCATTAAGTTTTATTTCCAACGTCTAATTCTTATTACAAATTCAATTTGGTAGAGTTTCATATATCGATCGTTTTAAGGATTCGAGTGTTGAAGCCAAAATTACCATAGGAGCTTGCTACCTTACCATTGTTGTTCTCTTTGGATAGTGATGATCATTGTAATTCCAAGCCATAAAGTAATGTTAGATTCATTGTTCCTTGTTTTGAAGGTACTATAATGTAATATGCAAATTTTCAAAACATCTTTCATCATCAGTCATTTTGACCTGACAATTTCTGATACTTCGATTTCTCTCATTTCAAAAATTCAACTTCCAAATTCTTATAGGGATTTAAGGCCCATTAGCTTATGCAACATTGTTTACAAAATCATCACTAAAGTCTTGGTCTTCCGTCTTCATCCTATTATAGACACTATTGTTGGCCTATAGCAAAACAGTTTTCTGCCAGGTAAAGGCACATATGATAATGTTATTGTTTTACAGGAAATCATTCATTTCATGAGAAAATCAAAGATGAAAAAGGGATTTGCAGCTTTCAAACTTGATCTTGAAAAAACATTTGATAATGTTCATTGTACTTTCCTTAAATCTTGTCTCAAGGACTTTGGCTTCTCATACATCACAATCAAGCTTATCATGCATTGTGTTACTTCATCAACTCTCTCTATTATTTGGAATGGAAACAAATTGTCTCCTTTCAAGCCTTCTCATGGTCTAAGACAATAAAACCCTTTATCCCCCTACTCATTCATCCTCTGTATGTAAAAGCTCTCCAATGCCATCAACTGAGGTTGTTCTTCAAGGAGATTGGGACCCTATTCTGCTCTCTCACAACGGGCCTTGATTGTCTCATCTTCTCTTTGAAGATGATGTCCCTCTCTTCACAAAAGAGAAAAATTATCAACTTAGATTCATCACTGACTTATTTGAATGCTTCAACAGGGCATTACGTTTGAAAATTAATTTGTCGAAGTCCCAAGCTCTTTATTATTCAGGTACTCAAGCCAAAATCGATAGACTTACTTCCATTTCTGACATAAGATGTACTACCTCTCTAAACAAATATTTGGGCTTTTCTATTCTCAAAGGAAGAGCTAAGAGAAGTGATTTCCTTTTTATTATTGAAAAAATGCAAAAGAGGTTAGCTTATTGGAAAACAGGTTGTTAAATAAACCAGGAAAATTGACTTTGGCTTCATTTGTCCTTTCCTCCATTCCATCTTACTATTTGCATATTACTTGGCTCCCTCGAAACATATGTGACAACATCAATCAAACCACCTGTAATTTCATTTAGAGAGATAGTAACAATAAAGGTATTCACTTGGTTGGTTGGAATAAAAATGTCTGTCCTAAGCATCAGGGTGGTTTGGGAATTAGAACATCTAGGGACACTAATATATGTCTTCTAGGCAAGCTTGTTTGGGATTTGCTTCAATCTTCTCCAAAACTCTAGGTAGATCTTCTCTCTAATAGTAATGTTTCCAAATATAATATCCTCCATGCCACCACTCATCCGAAAGATTCACCCACTTGGTCTTCCATCATGCATGCTCTCAAAGACGGTTTCTCTTGGCGTGCGGGTTCTGGTAGCTCTTCCCTTTGCTATTGTCCTTGGAGCTCCCTCGGCCTCAAAGGCTCCATTGTACCTAATATAGACATTCATGATTTTCACTTGAAAATTAGAGATGTCCTCTCCACCAATGGTCCTCATACTCAGTTCTTGTACTCTCACCTCCCTCATGTGGCAGCCAATGTTATCAACAACATGCACATCAAGTTTAATCCCTCCGTTGAAGATGCTTCCATTTGGAATCCCAACAGAAATGGTGTCTACACTACTAAGAGTGGTTACACTTGGTTGCTGTCCCGCACAAACATGGTAAAAAAATTTACTACTACTTTTTCTTGGTCTTGGATTTGGAAATTAAAACTTTCGGAGAAGCACAAGTTTCTTTTTTTTGGTTGGCTTGTCACAACTTTGTCCCTACTCTCCTGTTGCCCAACCATATAAATATTTCTCCATTTCCATTTTGCTATCGTTGTGCCCTTGAAGATGAGACATTTATTCATTGTGTTCGTGATTGTAACTTCTCTCGTATAATTTCGCACCATGTTGGTTTACATGATGCTAATTTTAATGGAAATATGAATGTGAATGACTGGTTAAAGGACAACTTTAAGGGTCCCCATTCATTCCTTTTTGTTGCTACTATATGGTGGGCTTGTCGTCATCGTAATCATATGTGTTTAAGCAATGAGAATTGGTCTCTTTCTCGCATTTCCTACAACATTTACATTATGGTGGATTCTTTCATATCTTGTTTTGCGCCCAATCCCAATGTTGTGTCAGTTGAGAGATTCATTAAGTGGAACAATGGTAATCACTCATGCACCATCTTTAATGTTGATGGTAGTTGTCTGGGTACCCCCGTGAGAGTTGGATATGGTAGAGTCATTCGAAATAATGCAGGCTTCTATTTATCAGGTTTTTCTTGTTATATTCATGACTCTTTTAACATCTTATTATGCTGATCTTTATGCTATCAACCAGGGCCTATTTTTTGCAAAAAGTTTAAATATAGTTTATCTCGTTTGCTACACTGACTCTTTGCATTGTACCAACCTCCTCGAAGGTCCAATCATGAGTTTTCATGTATATTCGGTCTTGATTCAAGATGTGAAAGATTTGATTGAGCAGAACAATGTCACTATTTACCATACTCTTAGAAAAGGAAAGCAATGTACGGATTTTATGGCCAAACTTAGAGCCTCTTCGGATGTTGAACTGCTCTACCATGCCTCCCCTTCAGATAACCTTTTGTGCCTTCTTAGGATGGACACAGATAGAACTTTCTTTTCTAGATAGTCTTGTGCTGTTTCTTTTTCTATCTGTTTGTTTCTTTTCTTATCCTTTAGCAATGTAACAAAAAAAACTATTAATACGATGCACTCTCATTTTAGCATCAAAATATTAATGCAATACATTTATTGTGCAGTAAATGTCGTTAGAAATCCAACATTCACTGAAAAACTAAATGTGCACAAACATCGTGAGAGGATCCATAAACTCAATACCTTAACATTTTGGGATTAAGACGTGGTGTCCAACTCACTTATATGGTGTGGGTACTTTTAACTTGACGTGGAAGATCATTCGGGCTCCCCTCATAATCTAGTAATTGTATCAAAGTCAACGATTACTAAATGAACTGATTCCTTATGTCGAAAGTCTTTCTGACAATAATGATCAAACAACATGCCCCATTTATACAGTAACAACTAAAGTGTAAACGTTCCTAGATGAAAAATTATACACTTGAAATGTAAATGAAATAACTCATAAACTCAATATCTAAATAAATATTTTAAGTTAAAATGTAATATCCAACTCATGAAAACTCCTCTCCTAACCCAACATCATTTTCATTTAACATCTTGAATTATAAAAAAGAAACAAATTAGCATGTCGATTCTCCTAGAAATTATAGATAAGCAAGAATGGCCATTAGAGGAATCACCGGATATAAGTCCAAAATAAGAAGAAAAAAAGGTATGGAGGCATAAAATGTACATTTCTCGTCATGGAGTCGTCTCCTGACCCCACACCACAATTAGTCTCTAGTCAAGACGCGTGGGTCCCTACTCTACTAGGCCCTACCATACAAATCTCTTCATAATTTCCATATTCCTCAATTAAACAAATCCATTTTCATATTTTATCATGATATTCTACAAAGACTTTCTTGGTCTCCATCACGATCTAGACAATCTCAACCGTACAAAAATAGTTACAAACTAAAACTAAAATATTTGAACCGTCAGATCCCTACTTCCCCCATCCACTTATGGTACTAACACCAGCAGGCAATCTGCTTATATGACCAAGTCATACCACAATCTAAGTTAATAATTAAATTATAAAAAAAAATAACTTATTAGCTTAGACAAGCACTGATCAATTACCAAACCAACCATTCCTTATAAATACACTCTCATAACATGTTTCCTCAACAAATTAATAAGTCTTTTCAAGTGTTTGCATAAGCAGCTACCAACACTAGCTTTTATGTTCCTTCCTCTGCTCAAACAAACAAAAACATTAGACCACCCTAGCAACATTATATAGCTAAAAAGCTAGCTAGCATATAGTGACTCATAGCATAGAAAATATATTGATTATACATGGCATCAATGGAAGACATCAACATGTGTAATGAGCAAATTACACTTCCAGGATTCAGATTTCACCCCACAGAAGAAGAACTCCTTGATTTCTATCTTAAAAATATGGTTGTTGGCAAAAAACTTCGTTATGATGTCATTGGTTTTCTCAATATCTATCA
>Ga0099826_10003448_pt1 | contig 10739 bp, 5 predicted proteins | sample Mtrugardesep15_FD_76830 | JGI IMG/M metagenome (GOLD analysis project Ga0099826, IMG submission 76830) | Root nodule microbial communities of legume samples collected from California, USA - M. trunc garden sep15 | ecosystem: Host-associated > Plants > Roots > Nodule | place: USA: California...
AATATTGGTCATCCTTGTATATCTGAAGTCAATGAGGTAACTTTTTATTTTATTTGTAAATCTTTATTTAAAATTGGCGCGTCTCTTTCTTCTTAAATGGATACCAATTCATTGTCGCAACTCACTAATGTGAAAATTTGTCATTGGTATCTTATCAATCAGTTTTTCCCTAAAATTACATTGATTTTGGTCATACAAACACGTGTACTCTAAACAACTGTTGATTGGTTGGATTCGTAACTCTGAGATATGATGAGATTTTCTCTCCCTTATGTCACCTATGTAAATAGTCTCAATTTCCTTGTATATAATTCTGATGCCATCAGGAGAGATTATAGAACAAGTTGAATCCCCATAATCAGGGGATTATAATTGTACAACAGCTATTTCTCTATAAATGCTTATGACTGAGTTATTCTCTCAAACTAATTCAATAACAAATTCCAGTTGGGTTCAACGCTCACATCGGTTGGCCCTGATAAAACCCTAGTGTCCCAAACCAGAAACGACCAAGGTTGGGACGTCGGCACTAGTCCCAAATCATATGATGATATATTCATTTCCTTATTTCTTCTACGCAAGTAATTCCTAGAGTATAGTTCTGACTTCTGACGTAATTAGAAGAGATTATAGTAAGATTATTCCCTATAATCAAGGGATTAAAATTGTACAACTTTATATCTATAAATTCATATGGCTCACTGTTATCTCAAAAGCAAATTCAGTAACAATTAGAGTGTATCATCTACAGTAGTTTGATTGGTGTTCCAATCAAATGATAATGCTACACCTCTTACTTATCGTTTTAGAACCATATGTTGCTTGTTGTTTTCTTATGTCTTATTTTTTTCTTTGTTGAAGGTTTATGAATCTAACAGTGATAGAGTTGAAATGGCTAGCTCTATCCGAGGCCCTTGTGTAGTCCTTCCATACGATAAATTTAAACAAGAAAATGACAGAAGATGTCAATTTGGAGTTGAGGCAAGTGCTAGTGTACAGCCCATTTTCCTTTGCAGGTTTGTTTCTTTACCCATTGTTTTTTGACCTATTTTTTTTATTTTTTTTTTCATTTTGTTTTGTTTTATTTTATGCCTCTTTCATCTGCTTAACTCCGAAACTCTCCCAAAACCTAAACATCCATATGGAAAAATAGGGACACGGGCGGGTGAAAGTGGGTTGTTGGGTGATTTTTCTCAGTTTGGAATGGATTGATACGGTCGAGATTGGATATTAAATAAAAGTCAAACCGTAGATGACTACCGTTTCACTATGCCCATTGCCATACAATTGATAATAGTCAGTTAGCTGCCTATTCGGTAGAGGTAATATTATATATATTTACTAGGATAATTAATACCTATATAAATGAGGTTTATGGTACAATTTTTTATAATATATAATTTCTAATAATAAGTATTTATAATTATAATAAAAATATGAAATGATTTACAGCTGTATTACATTTAGTTCCTTTGAACCTTTTCTCTTTGAAACCCTAGCCACACCACCTTACACGCTATCTCTTTCCTTCCCTATGTCATAACGCCGCCGTGCTTCTATGTCTCTCACGTTCCCTTGTCTCATGATATCGTTTGCTCTCAAGCCTTGCTGTAGCGGAATCAGGGAACAACCAAACCAGACCACAATGGATCTCACGAAGATGATAATAACCCTTTCTCCTCCATCTTCAATTTTTGTGCATGTCTTGATACAAATCTGCTTTTGAGGCTGATGATTTGTTTTGAATTTTTTTGTTGGTTGTTTGAGATCTGATTTGACCTGTATCAATCCACCTGAAAATCTGAAAACCAGCCCAACCCGTAACCTGCCCAACCCATAAGACGAAACAGATGAAATTGGGCCTCTATAGCCCACCCACGGTTTTGAATGCAGACATCAAGTAGAAAGAGGGTTACATTTATTACACATGTATTATAAGATTATAACAATAAGTTGTTACAGAGGGCAAATGGTAAACCACAATAGTAATTTCTTGGGACCGAGACATGAAATGATTGTGTTAACCTTGTTTAGATACTCTTTTCTATGTATAATTTTGTGCTTTTGTATTTAAGTGATTTAGAATGCCCCATTTGGTGAAAATATGAAGCTGCCTGTTTATCATGGTGTTTTTCGTAACAATTTAGTTATTCCTGTGAACTTTTGAAGTTATCTTTCATAGGGATATTGTTCTCTGATACACGAGGTGCTTCAGATTACAATTTTAGGCTTAATACTTTATGTGAATAAATTTGTATCTGTGGGATTTGAATGCCTTTTGCTGCAACATTGTACAACCTGATTGTGTGGATGTTAAAACCATGCGAATTTGGGGTTTCTGTCGCATGTTTACTGTGGATGAGCCCAACTAAATGACTAATTGATATTGTAATGGGTAGAAGCCTTTATTTGTTATGGCACTTTGTGTATTGTTACTTTATGGTTGTGGGTAATGGTATAACAGAAATAGAGAACCCAGATTAGGTGATTTGGATCACTTATTAGATATTATCATGGTCGTGGAAGGTTTGGGAGCTGGTGTTTTGGAACGACTAAAACACTTTGTTGGCTCTTTAGTTTCAAAGTACGATAGGGGAATTAGTTTTGTTGTTATTGTTGCTCAAATCATTCATTTGTGCATTGCGGTTCTAGAAATTAAAAATCTCTTTATTTACTTTGTGGAGTGGATTTGGTAGATGTGAAAAGGCTGTTGTCAGATTTTGCACCTGCCATACTTTGATACATGTATTTAACTATTTACATATGGTGAAAAATTGGGAAGTTAAAACATATTTCCATGCTACCTGCCAATATGACTGAGCTTTATTTAGAAAATATATCATGTTTAAGTACTTGATTCTTCTTAGAATTCATGGTTGGGCCTAATACAACCTCACAAAATCGGCTACTAAGGCGAGGATTGCCCCGCTTATAAACACATTGTCAGGCCATTACTTATCCGATGTTGGACTCTCTAACACCCCCAGGACTGGACATCCGGAAGGTGGATATAAATGTTGGGTGGCCCTGTAGTGGAAACCTTATAACAGATGGCCCAATGGATCTTAGAGGAGGCTCTGATACAATCTTAGAATTCGCGGTTGGGCCTAACACAACCTCACAAAACCGGCTTGTGAGGTGAGGATGCCCCCACTTTTAAACACAATGTCATGCCATCACATATCCGATTTGTGACTCTTTAACAATTCGGCACACTTCATTTTTTATTTATTTAAATTCTTTGGCATTTAATGCAAAAGAAAGCTATTCTATTTTCATTCATGTCCCTTTGTTTACTGTAGCACATCAGTTTATATGCCTTAGCAGTGTTGTCGATGGCGGAGGGCCAAATATCCAACATACTGGCCTTCATATGGTGGCATGGCGCCGCCATCATTTGCGTAGTTGGCCATGGCAAAAACCCCAAAACTGCCACTGATATCCGCCATGGTCGATATTTGAAAACACTGTGCCTTAGATGCTCAACCTATCGTGTTTGAAATCAAATTTTGAGTTCCTATTTTAAGGTTCATGGTGTAGCCGTGTAGGTATTGTATTCTGCGTGTATGGCCACCCACTGAATCTGGATATCTTCATATTTGACAGGGTTGATATTTTAGTTTTTTCTCGGAAAAACCCAAGCCCCATATTGAAAATAGATAAGACCTAAAAATAGTTAAAAGAAGGGACATTCTTCATCTTAGAAGCCGTTTTATAGGGATAAGTTAGACCCAATTCAAAACTTGAGATGGTAACATAGCCAGTCTCAAGTTCGACATTAAAGAAAAAAAAATACTCAAGTTCGACATTAAAGAGACAAGACACGGAAATAATTTATGAAGAAGAGACACCCTTGCTAGTTGATTTTATTAGAATGAGTTTGGTCAAATACAAAACTTAAGAATATGTAAATAAGTTAGTTACATATTTTTTACTTTTTAGTGATTACTGTATTGTATCCATTAATCAAATCTATTAGGTGTGGAGCATAGTCTATATAATCATGAGTGCTTATACTCTTTTAGTTGTTTAATAATATTCAAGTATTTTTCCACAGCTATGTTGTTAGTTCTTGATTGGGGAGGTTCTAAAGGTGATTTGACCTGTTTTGCAGGTGGTTTTATGATGAAATCAAAAAGTCATTTCAACCCGTTATCAGTTGATCTGTGTCAAACATACATGTTTTTGTGATTCCTACACAGCAGTTTTGTGGTGAGTATCTGACCCCTGGCATCTATCCAAATTTTTAACTTAGACTTTCTTTAGTCTAACTTATCTACGGGGTCGGTGAATCTAACCCAGTAAATCACATGTGTGCTGCAATTAATTGTGGAAATATTGGGTGCTAGAGCCTCTGTAAATTCGTAAATTTGCCTTGTATATCCATTGCAGTTTACCCATTTAAAAATGATATTAAAGATTCACCAATTCGAAGCACAATTTAAAAACAGAAATACAACGAGCCAAGCAACATAAAATTAATTGAGACATGGATGAGAAATTAGTTGGAGATTTGGGATAACAGTTAGAAAATGTAAATAACTAAAAGCATGCAAACATAATTAACCTATTGACTACTGCTGTAATGGTTTCAAGCTTTCACGTGGGGATGAAATAACAAATATGGTATATGAGAACGCCACTAAAGGAACAACGAGGAGTGCTATGGACACTCTTTCTAACACTCTCTCTAACACCCACTCTCTTATTAGGTAAAATCTATGTGGTACCACAAATTGGAAATGGATCTCACATAAAGTGGTGAGACCCACATGGATTTCACCCAATAGGAGAGTGAGTGTTAAAGAGAGTGCTAGAAAGAGCGGTCCTAGCATTTCTCTTTCAAAAGAACCCCAACAAGAAAAAACTAGTCCTACTGCTACTTGCATTTTTTGAAACCAAAAGCACAACATGGAAACAGTTAGATTTGGGGCCATGGATGTAGGTAGAATTGAATGGCAAACTTAAGCATGGAACAGACCTAGAGCAGACTATAGATAGTGGAAGCAACAAACTTGACTTCACTTGATTCATTTATTACATGTATTTCACTGCATGTACACTAAGTTGTGAACCACTTTTTCTGTATATATTTTCTTCTTTTTCCATCTTTCTCTAATTAGTGACAGGCCTAAATATGTTCTTAATCTCCCAAAACAAAACTAGGCAATTATTCCTTTTGTTCCTTCAAAACTTCTTGTTTAGTATCTCTTTTATGAAAATGAAGGACCAAAAGAGTCAATTGATGTCAATTTTTTAGAAAAGCAAACCAAAACTCGACGAAAATTAACAATAATTATTCTATTTTGGGGGACTGAAGCAATATTTAAGCTTTAATGGTAACATCAGATACAGTAGTGAACCAAACAAACTGAAGCATGCATAACTAAGTTCTAGATAAACCTTGGACTTGAATGTTGTAGAATATCTCATTACCTTCTGTGTGGATGCAGGTGCTTGGATGGTTTCAAACCAGTTTTGTATCGTATGGGTAGTTTAACATACAATTCATGTGAGACCCATTTCAAGGCTCATAGCAGCAGCATTGCCTTAGGCAAAAATGTAGCTGGGGAACGTGAATTGCATTTGATGTCATATATGTAGCTGTAGCTGTGACTGCTTAGTTTAAGTTTAAGCTATATTAGTGCTGTTTATTTATTTATTTTTTATAGATTTTCATTTTGTATAATTCTTTTTTGGTGTATGTAGGCTCTTTAGCCCCGCTGATCATATTTTTATCTTAAAAAATTAAATAATCATTGTAGTCCTCTTAGTTTGCTGGAATTGTATAATATTTCGTCTTTATAACACTTCTGAAAAAGCATATCCATGGAAATTTCGCTGATCACTGAACACCTATTCAAGGACCAGTAATGATTTTTCTAGCTAGTGCCAGGTAATGTATCAAAAGTTTCAACGAATTCTGCTGGCTGAGCTTGAGCATAATATTGGTTCATGAGTTATTTGAGTAACCATCAAATATCTATTTGTCGTCTTGACTCAAATGTTATATTCTGTTATTTCTGAAGAATGAGGATGCAACTGTGATTATGGAAATTACTTTTTGTATTATGTTCAAGGAAATTATATTTTGTTTTCATTTTGCAAATAACGTATCAGAAGATGCGTGAGTTGGTAAGGTTTAGTTTTGATAATAAACAGAATTGTTTGAATTGCCAACAATGCAGCTACTTATACAAAAATACTCATCAGTTGTGGCTGTAAAATGATTTTGGGCAACTTGGGTTTCGCATTGCAATTGATCTTTGTAAAATGCACTTTAATTTCATTTTTCTTCAAAATATCTAAGTGCCTGTTTGGAATGGCGTTGGTTTCTCCAAACGCGCGTATGCACAACACCCAACGTAAAATTTGTCGTGATTTCAAGAAGCTGGTAATCGGAGCTTTTGTGTTAATGCCATCTTTTGCTGTTGTTTCTGTTGTTTTGGAAAGAAAAAAAACGTGGATCGCAAATCCAAACAGATACCAAGTCAGCTCTAGAACCATTTAATACCAACGATATATTGACATAAACTTTTATACACCACTTTGTTACGAAAATGTTATCTTATTCAATCCACTTCATCCCTTTTTTCATTCCATGATCCTTTTACCATAAATCCACACGGCGATAATACATAATTGGAAATGTATAGCGAATTGAATAAGCTTGACATTTGACAAGTCTTAAGCACTAGCGTTGGAAATGTATTTTATCATACGGAGTATTAATTAGCAAAAACTTTCAACTCCTAAATTTCATGCTCATATCTTTCCCAAGATCAATATAATTGAATTCCCGATCTTATCAAGAAGGCTTGTATGGATAAATGATGGTTGCTTCAATTATATCCAACCATGATATTAAAAATTTGAAATCTACTTCTTGACTAGACGAACACCTACATACACCATCATGTGAAATAAGCCTATCAACTTTATAGTTTGATAGACATGTGGATTGGAACCTCAATTTCATCAATACTTGTATTCTTCACTATTTATATATACTCATTTGGTCTGGCACTTAGGGATCAAGCTCAGCATAGTTAGCCAATCAGTTTGTTGAAAAATCATCCACTAAATCTGGATGTAAAGAGATTATATTATAAGAGAAATGATATTTGAACAACTTTTTTTTAATAATATTTGTAATAATTTTCTCATTCATACTCACATTATGTTCTCTCTCTCTCCCTCCCTCTCTCCCTCTCTCTCTCTCTCTCCAATTCGACGTCGAATCAAAACTCTCTCTCTCTTTCTCTCTCTCTCTATATTACTTTGCTTTTTGTGTCAATATCTCATTTCCTTTGTAAAATTTTGATTGTCTCAAAAATTGTATATAAATTTTCAAATAACACAACTCATATTATAAATATGCAAAACCTATGCATACTATGCCTAGCTAATAAATGTTCTTTTGTACTAGAAACAACCACACTACACTTTTCTTTGTCGTGACAAATCATGCACTCTACGGTTTGTTTTGTCTGAAAAGTTTAATACAAATAACTGCCCTGCTATAATAATTTTGAGAACGTTGTTCCTTTATAGAGTTACAGTAGACATCAATATTTTAGATTAGTTTTTTTTTTTACGGAATATTTTAGATATTTTAGATTAGTTGTTCTTTTGAATATTGTGTAAGTTGTGTTATTTGATCATCAAAACACACACAAATTAATGTGTTTATCCCTATCTCTTTCTAACTTTTTATTTTCTACAACTTACATACATTTTAAAAATACTCTCAGAAAAATATTTCTCAATTTATACATGCATGTCGTTCCTAAAATTTGAGTGCAATGTATAAACTAAGATAACAAGGCTCCATTAATCATTTGAACATTGTTCTTGCATTTTTTTTTCCTGCAGAGTGATAATTAATAAACCGTTAATAATCCATATTTTTTATAAAAAAAATACTTTTCTATTAAAATATTTTTTCTTATTTTTTAAGGCTTGTGATTTAGAATGTGATTGATATTTGAGATTGAAAATATGGTGTAGTGGGTAATATGGTAGTATAGTAGGATAAGAAAATGGTCTAACATTTTTTTTATATTCATGTTAAGATTCCAATAAATTGAGAACTTATAAATTTTGGGTCTAGAATTTATGAAAAACAATTGCGCCCCTTAAACTTTAGATGATTGTTCTTTTGGTCCCCTTAAGCATCTAGTAAGATTTGAGGGGTTTCTAAGCAACGATGTTTTAGGAGCTCCTCTCAAACTTATTCGTAGTTGGGAAGGGGAAAGGAGTCTAATTCAATGGACATTAATGAACCATCATTAATGGATAATGTACATGACACGATCAATTCAAACAAGGTCCAACATTAATAGAAGTTGTTTAGAAGAAAATTGTTTTTCTAAACTTTGACGTAAACTTCCTCCGGTCTCAATTAGAAGTAAAAGTTCATTGTTATACATTATTTATTAAATGAATCTAATATGACTTATATCGTTGCACATCCTAAAAACGCTTAGGAAAATCCACTGCCTATATAACTAGTAATTACCTTTAGTTCAACTGGGGCAGTCCACTAAATAAGTTAAGCATCAAAATTCAAAACGTAAATTCAGTAGCATCATTTCGATCTTTCAAGTATGGTATGCATATATACATCACAATTGATAATTTTTCTTTGATTAATTATGCAATGTCAATTTGATAATACGTGACATTTAACTTACAAAGATTAATACTTTACAGTTGACATGCATTTTTGAGTCATGATTTTGGCGATGTTGGTTTCATTACTTTGACCTCTAAATTTAAGTTCCCCAAACACCTTTTTCTCCGTAACATATTTATCTTTTGTTGTAAGTGTAGACCAACAAAGAAATTCGTAGGGGATAAAGGGAAGCATCCAGTGGGAAAGCAAGAAAACTAATTTCGTTCATAATTTTAGATCAAAATCTGGTTCTAGTTAATTCATTAATAGGTAATGTTGCAACTATTATTATTTTTATTTGGTTCTTTTGAAATTTCCAATGTTAACAATTACTACTATTTTTCCAGAGGAGGGAGTTGAACCATGACCTCTTTTATCACTCAAATTCTTATGTAATTCCTATGATTCTCTCAAATATTTTTTTTTATTATTATTAAAAGTAAAAGATTGTAGTTGACTTTGTAAAAGGACTAGCAAGGCCAAATATTCCTCTTTAAAGTTAAACAAGCATGTCGTTAGGTTAAAAGATCCTAGAAATAAAGCACAAAACATCAAACAACAAAGCTAACAAATTTCTATTACAAACTTTTGTTACAAAGTAAGAGGGGCCTCATCCACATGTCTCCTAAGTCCAAATATGAACTGGCCAGGGCACGCAAGAAAACTACAAACATAGAAGCCATTGCACAAAGCATATATGAAAAAAGTGAAAGAATTATTATCTTTTAAACATCTTTTGACCATGCCACCATAAACTTCAACTCTCTTTTAGTTGCTAAAAGGCTATAGTTCTCTTCTTTGAATGACCATATTTAGTAACATTATGGTAGTCCACACCAATATGACAATTTTGGTTCCTCCAAGAAAAATGAATTTTGTTGATTACTAATTACCCGCTAATTCTTGTAAAAAAATTATCGACTATAAAATGTCAATTGATATTGAGTTGAATTCTAGGATCAAAATATATTAGGAAATCCATTCTTACATCATACAATAAAACAAGTTAAGCAAAGACAAAAACAAACATTTACGGTTAATGGACCGGTTAGTTTGAACCGGATTTTAGCATGCCTAAGTAAGAAAGTAAACATAAAAAAAAAAAAAAAAAAATATTTTTCTGATCTAACAAATTAGTCCAAATAAAAAATTGGTTTGTTGGACTATAGTGGACCGAACCGACCTATTTGAGAGCTCTAATCATAAAAGTGTGAGGTTCATTGGACTATAATGGACTGAACCGGTCGATTTCTAATCATAGACGCGTGAGTTACTAATAAATAAAACAAACCCCCATAAAAATGAATCATGTTTAAACAATATATATGTTTTGTATGATGAACTCCAGCTTAAACATGCAACAATATTAAAACTCTCAGTAATAGTTTGTCGTCCATTTGAATTTTTAAAGACTCGGAAAAATTAGTCTATGTCTTTGCGTGCCTCCTATTTAAATAAAAAACATTTTGTATAAGATGGTTTTGGTGATAAATAAAATGGTAGCAGAAGAAAATGTTCCGGCCTAGTTTCACGTGAAGCAGCGACTATCACGGTGATTTTTGGAGTATGAATTGAAGGAGCTCAAAAAGGAGGAGGGCCATTTACTAATTGGCTGAAAATCAGATGACATGATTCCGAATTTTTGGATCTTAATGTAAAAATTCTGAGGGGTCATCTTAGTTGGTTAATACAATGTTAATCATTAGGATTTTATTCTTTTTTTTCTCTTTGTTCTTGCAAAGGCATTAGGAATTGATTTTTGATTGGACAACTATTGTATTATAACTTTTTGACAAATTTTATCTCGTATTCGCATTATGCTTTTATTTTATTTTTTTTCTCTTTATTGTTTTTAACCAATAAAAAAAGAGAAAAAAAAATTCATCACAAAAGTTATCACATGTAGTTGAACAAACGTCACTACTCTTCCTTTTCCACAATCATTTGATAGTTTGTTAGAATCATAGAGAGTCAAAATCATATCATTTTACTTACTTTTGTTCATATTTTGACCTTGGTCTTTTTTCTTATTTTTAATGCTAAACTAAACTGTTTCCAAACT
>Ga0099826_10003449_pt1 | contig 10738 bp, 5 predicted proteins | sample Mtrugardesep15_FD_76830 | JGI IMG/M metagenome (GOLD analysis project Ga0099826, IMG submission 76830) | Root nodule microbial communities of legume samples collected from California, USA - M. trunc garden sep15 | ecosystem: Host-associated > Plants > Roots > Nodule | place: USA: California...
TAAAGGGGTTTATGAAAATTTAAATTGTATTCACCATAAAATTTTACGCCAATGTATCCAATAGACTAAGAGTATTGTATTAGTGTAGACAATGGTGAAGATCTTTTCAAAGTTTTTTTTTTTTTTAAAAATAAATAAATAAATTTTGCTTCATCAATCTATTAGATTTTTTTTTTGTGGTGGTCGGAGTTTGAACTTCAGATCTTGCATATATTATGCATTATCGTTACCAACTGAACTAAGCTCACGAGGACAATCTATTAGATCTTTTAGACTAACAAGGACCAATCCCATTGTTGGCCCCAGTTGAACTCAGATCAAAGCTATGAGCTTTGTATGGACTGATCCAACACATAAATTGTTGGTATTTAGGGGATTCAAATCTAGGACCTAAAGAAGGACACACTAAAATCTCAAACCTTCACCACTAGACCAACCCATGGGGTTAAGATCTTTAGAGAAAAATTAATACATTCAAATAATATAATTGTGTGATTTATTTTTTGGTGTAAACTGGGTATCCTCCATGTATATAACTGAAGAGACTAATCCCTCAAACCTTATAGGATCCACATGGGCGAAAAACTCTGCTTAAGAGTTTTAACGTTGTTGTATAACTAAGGCTGGATTCTAACCTAGGACTTGAAGCCCACTAAGTGGCCTTCATTAGAATGACAATTGCTCTTTTACCCTGTTTATTTGGTCAACTTATGTAAAGTAAGTCATGATGGGCATTTCTTTTTTCTTTCTTAAAGGTGAATCAAGAGTTGACCTCCTATAGTTATTTCCTTGAAATTTTGAGAAATTGATGGGGGCACAAGAGCAAAAACCCAAAAGAATATTAAATGGCCCAATAAATAAACTTGGCCCAAAATAAAAATTCAACAATTTCGATTCTTTTGTGTTTCCTGTGAATTTGCAAGGAACCGGCCGTTAATCACAGAAGCACCGGACACTCTTGAGGAAGAAGAAGGGTTTATATGTTTCTGGGAAGAAATTCTCTCTCAAAAAAAAAAAAAAAGTTTCTGGTAAGAAATTTACAAACTTTTATCAATTTTCGCAAAAATTCAACATCTTTCATACATGTCTTACTTCTACCTAGCTTATTCAACATTTTTTCTTAACATAAAATATATTTTTTTTGTTATTGATTTAGCTCATTCTTTCATTTTTTTTTATTTTGTTTAATTCATATTCAGGGTTTTTGTTTTGTTGTTTCAAATGGGTCACTTTAAAGTTTAAAACTTTTTGATTAATTTCAACATTTCATTCATTCAAGCAGTGTAACAGACAATGACTTCAAAAGACATATGGATTCGGAAACAACAATGTCCTTGTGGAGATTGGAAATGTTACATTACACATGATGTTGATTCTGATGAAGGTTCTGCAGCACCGGAATCGGTTAAAGTAGAAAAAACGCCATCTGTTATCATTGCCCCTTATGTTGGAATGGTGTTTAAGAGTGATGATGAAGCTTTTGAGCATTATGGCAATTTTGCTAGAAAGCATGGATTTTCCATTAGAAAAGCAAGATCTAGAATTAGCCCTCAATTAGGTGTTTACAAGCGTGATTTTGTTTGTTATCGATCCGGGTTTGCCCCGGTTAAGCGGAAGGTAAATGGTGAGCATCATAGAGATAGGAAATCAGTGAGGTGTGGATGTGATGCTAAAATGTACCTGTCTAAGGAGGTTGTTGATGGGGTTTCACAGTGGATTGTTCTGCAGTTTAGTAACGTGCATAATCACGAGCTTTTGGAAGATGATCAGCTGCGTCTTTTACCTGCTTATCGGAAGATTCATGAGGCTGATCAAGAGCGTATACTCTTGCTTACGAAAGCTGGGTTTCCGATACACCGGATAGTGAAAATGCTTGAGCTTGAAAAGGGAATTCAAGGTGGACATTTGTCTTTCTTGGAAAGGGATGTGAGGAACTTTGTCCAAAATCGGAAGAAGGTTATTCAGGAGAATGACGCATTGCTTAATGAGAAAAGGGAAAATGATTTTTTGGAACTTCTTGAGGTGTGCAAAGCCACGAAAGAAGCATATGATGACTTTGTTTATGATTTTACCATGGATGAGAATGAGAAGGTTGAAAATATAGCTTGGTCATATGGTGATTCTGTTAATAAGAAAGTCGTGTTTGGTGATGTAATTTATTTTGACACTTCTTATCGATCGATCACTTATGGATTGCATTTTGGAGTGTGGTTTGGTATCGATAGTTGTGGTAGAACCATTTTTTTCGGTTGTGTTTTATTGCAGGACGAAACACCACAATCTTTTTCATGGGCATTACAGGTTTACTACTACTAGCATAATCTTTATGAAATTTTAATTATGCCTTCATAAATATTCCTCTTATGATGATTATTCCTCAATGTAGGTGTTTCTCCAGTTCCAAAAAGGAAGATGTCCACAAACAATTCTATCTGACCTTGACCCCGGGCTTAGAGACGCCATTAGAAGCGAATTTTCTGGGACTAAACACGTCATTCCGGTGTGGAATATTTTAAACAAGGTACCTAGTTGGTTTTCTCTTCCTCTTGGGTCTCGCTATGCCGAATTTAAATCCAAGTTAAATTCCTTATTACACATTGAGAAAACTGAGGAATTCGAACTTAAATGGAGCCAAATGGTTTCTGATTTCGGACTTGGTTCAGACAAACATATTGATTTACTGTATTCGGTTCGAGCATCTTGGGCACCGTCCTATGCGAGAGGTTATTTTTTGGCTCGAATGTCAACAACAGCTTATTCCAAGTCTATAGATGCATTTATGAAAGAGATCGTCGCCGAACATACATGTTTGCGTAGCTTTTTTGAACAGGTATGTTGGTAAAATGCAATTTTTTTCCCATATGCTTGCTCTTTGTTTTGTATGGTTTTCGGTATCATACAATACACACGAACTGTATCTCATATACAAATTTGAACTCTGTCGATACTAATCTATGTGTTTGAATCCCAATGCATTCTAATGAATTATGAATCACTACTTAAACTTAGTGTCGTCAACCACTTTTGTTTTTTATCAACATTGTATATAGTCAATTTTTTATTTTTTTTTATCATTTGATTCGTGACTTAATTTTTCTGTGTCACTTTTTAGTTTAAAATGTCATTTTTATTGGCATTATATCTTACAGTTCGTAACAAGATTTAATTCACAATTCATAAAATAGGTATTCCATTTCAGATTTGGAACTTGATTTGATAACAATGCTCTTATAACATTTCTATTTCTCCCTTCTCATGGATACTGTTGTAGGTTGGTATTTCTGCAAATTTTCATCCTCAATCACATAAGGAGACTCAATATACAAATCTTAGAACCGGCATACCAATTGAAGAGCATGCGCGGAGCATTCTCACGCCTTATGCTTTCAATGCTTTGCAGCAAGAGTTGGTGCTGACAATGCAATATGCTACATCTGAGCTGTATAACGGATCGTATATTATACGACACTTCAAAAAGTTGGATGGAGAGCGACACGTGTTATGGCTACCAGAAAAGGAACAAATACTCTGCTCTTGCAAGGAATTTGAATCATCGGGAATATTATGCAGACACGCTCTTCGTATACTTGTAACAAAGAATTACTTTCAGCTTCCCGACAAATACTACTTAAGTAGATGGCACCGGGAACGTTCTTTACACCTGGAGAATGAGCATAACAACCAAAGTTTTATTGGTGAGGAATGGTTTCAAGAATATCAATCCCAAACTGAAAATTTATTTTCAGAATCATCGATTACAAAGGAGCGATCTGACTATGCCCGCAAAGAACTCACGAAAGAACTTAATAGGATTCTTAATGAGGTTAGAAATATGTCTGAGACCGATGAAGTCTGCAGCATGAACGTGGCAGTTTCACCAAATAGCTAGTTTGAAGGTTTGGATTGTGTATATGTGATAAAATGCAACTTGGAAACCACTAGTGTCAGTATAATACCATGGTAAGAAGTGGCAAAGTAAAGATTGCATGCACAGAAAAGAAATGCCAAGAACAGTTTCAACTTTTGTTAATCTTAGATTTGTTATCATCAGGCTAGAGAGAAAGTTTATAAAATGTTCAAGGATTTTACACATACTTTATATTATTTACTTCATTATCCATTTCTTTATTCTATGAAATTGACGTATATTACTTTCATATTCGGTTAGCAAATCCAATGATTTCAATCAAGTTTACAATTACAAGGGGACTGACCCTATTTTGTGGGACAAGACTTGGTTTTTGTTGTTGTAACAATTACATGGGGAAATTGTTTGGTTGTTTAAAAGATGAAAGTGAAAATTGTTGAGTTGGCAATTGAGCTCTGTTAATGTCACTAATTTTTCATTCCCCTTCATATTACCCCTTAGATTTCATCAATAGATGGAAAATTCTGGACATGCCATAATCAAAACAAGTGGTTGTGTTTTTCACTTGACTTTGCTTATTTGTGGGCCTGTTTCTCCATATTTCTGGAGAGGATTTATCTATGAGCTGAAATGGTGACCACAATCTCTTCAACTTTTTCTCCTTCTTCATAGCTGAATATTTGGACCCACGTGACTATTTATTAATGAATGAGCATGGACGGCTAGTTATATTTTTGTCTTCTTATAATCAAATGTCACTTCTTTTCAATAAAGTTAGTACTGTTGTGTTAAAGATTTTCGTTGTTGTTTTTATCCATACTATTGTCTATGATTATATATGTGCACACTATATTTGTCACCAAGTGTAGACATATATTTGTATTTCTAAGTTGCAAACGAGTGTCTTTGCCCTTCTAGATTCCTCCTTTTGAAGTGGTGAGACTTTAGATAATTACTTGACATGATATGTTGAATCCGACACTTCATATATTCATTTAAAAGAGGGTCCCTCAATTTGGCAGACATGGACCTTGTTCACGATACTTTGGTCACAACATACTTGGTCAGAGTAGAAAAACCTTATTGACTACTGATTAGTTGATGATTGTCCTGTTTAATTTAATTGGATGACAAAAGGGGAATTACTAATGTTTTATTATGGTCTACTATGTGCATGTTTGGGTTTGGCATGCGATTGGCAGAATCATATTGTATTATCGTGATTTTGACAAAAGTTACACTTTGAAGATTCAATAAAACAATGGTGTTAGTGTGATTTTGCCAAACAGTAAATTAAAGCATCCACCAAAGCATCTCAATTCTCATAGAAGTATCCACTTCTAACCTGGAATTAATGTGGTTCAGTTGCAATCATAGGTCTTTTGGCTGCATAAACTGTTTATGTAGGGGATTTTGTGTAATTAAACAATGAATTTACTAAATGTTCCCGAATCCCAACTGAACCAAAGGCACAACCCGTCAAAAACACAATGATCCAACCAATCAATAGCCTCTCCTAAAGACCTACGACTTTGCGCCTTATGAAACTGTAGGCACCTTGATCATTCATCGGCCCCAACGGTCAAAAGCTGACAGGAGGCGGGGATCCGATACGAGTTCAATATGGAACATATAACTCTTCTCCCTCTATTGTCCCAGCATAAGGTACACTATCCCTAACCCATTACCTTCGTTCCTACTTATTCTTTTACTAACTTAAGCGTTAGAGTACTTGCAGATATCACTCCCACCTCCGCGAGGCAACCAATGTTGTCCAACTTACTTACCAACTCGGCCATTCTTCTCGGTCCACTCAAGATCACTAGATCACAGAATAACTAAGTTGAAGCTAAGTGATCATGACTTGGGTGGATAACACATATGGAACTCCGATGCTAGTTCCTCTCCCGTGAAATGTTCACCGGAGGGAGTATAGTGTATATCTAAACCTTTCATTTCTTTTTCATGTATTAAAAGTGCAGTGGTAATAAATAATGTGTGACTTGGATCCGACTAGACAAAAAATGCACGGGAGGGAATATCTTCCCATGGTACTCCCTCCGTCCCTTAATATAAGAGTAGTTTACAAAAATCACGGGTATTATGAATAGTTGTCGGAGTAATAAATTTGTCTTACGTTTTGCATTACCTGTCACTAACTTATCATCATAGTTAACTACATGTTTAACTTCATATATTTTGTGCTTCAGCTAGTTTAGTTATAATTCTGCTAGTTTCATTATTCATTCTGATTTTTCATAATGACCATATAATGTTTTCTCAAATTGATGATGATCAAATGAAGTTCAAACAATACTAGAAAGACAATAAGAGATCTTAACATAAAAGTAGGACCACTCTATGTTGCACATAATACTAATCTTAAAATAACATGACATAATTTAAAAGACTGAAAAGGAAATAAACTGCTAGAAGGTTATTATGGCTCATGAAAATACAAATTAACAAAAAGGACTAAAAAGTGAAAACAAGCATATGGCTTAGTCATATGAAAAAAAAAAAGACTAAAGCACTTGATTAATTCCATGTTTTCTTTTGTTAATATATCATTTACTAGCTAGCTAGACTGCAATAAGGTGTGTTTGAGCTTCAATCCTCATCTCCTCTTTCATTTTCCTTATGAATTCTTCGAATTTTCTGTTTAGTTCTTCTGTATTTGCTAATTCTTCATTTGTTGTCAATGTTGTTTCTTCTACTTCATCATCATCAACATAAAAATCTTGTGCCAACACATTAGCATCAACCTCAGTTTCTGTTACAACTTCTTCATCAATCCCTTCATTTTGGATATACAAGGTATCTTCTTTATGTTCTTCTGCTTCTGAAACTTGTTCTACATAGTATTCCTCTTCATGTTCTTCAGCCATAAGAGAAACTTCTTTGAAAGATTCGAAACTTGCGAGAGGGGCAACTACCATGTCATCAGAAGCATGAAACTGATCAAAGTCATAATCTGAAGAGGTAGTAGTGATGATGAATAAGTTCTTGGCTAGAAATGCAAGGATTCCATTACAAATGATAAACATGTATTTTCTTTCAAGAGTGTGAGTGAAAATGGTGAAAAGGCATGTGCAGAAGAAGTTAGCTTTGAAGGTTTGTGAGTGTATGAAAAAGCCAGAAGAGTAGTAACAAAGGAAGATAGAAAAAGCTGAAATTGAGAAAATATACTTCAAAGTTCTTTTCAAGAATTTCTTCTTGTTCAATCCCTTCTCAATTTGATCCATATTTAGAAGAAGGGTTGCTTTGAAATTGTGCTAATTAATTAAGGGAGGTTGAGAATTTGTGAGAGGAGTGAGAGAATGGTTTGGGAATAATATTATATGTTGTGGATTGAGTGAATGAACTATAAGATCTCCTCTATTTATAGTAAGCCCTGAATCTACTATAGTATCTATGTTGCCAAATTAATTTACTATAATGCTATATTTTTGTAATGGATGCATTGTATGGTACACATACAAGGAACATGTGTACCAAACTACTAGTGGAATATTATACATACAAAGAAAAGTAAACAAATAAATTTTGTTACATACCATGATATTCTTACTAGTACCTGTATTTTATCATCTCATTTCTCTTGTACAATAAATTCTTAAAAACTATTATTGACAAAACAATAATTAATGTTGCATTGAACTTTGAAACGATAATGAAATATAAAATGAATTTTCCTATAAAAGTGATCGACAAATAAAATGGAACACAGAGAGTATTATAGATCAAAAATTAATGTTGCATTTTGTCAAAAATAAATAAATAATATTGCAATTGTTGGAAAAAAAATGATAAAATAAAAGAAAAAATGTCGAACTTTGTAACGCAGGCTTATGACTTAAGAAAGGGCATTAAGGTGTTGGAAGGTTTTATTGTAGGCTAAAAAAATAAAAGAAAAAAAATTAAAACGAATAATTAATAAAATTCTATAGTAAAAGGCGAAAAAATAGTTTACTTTCTCGGTCACATGATTTTGATTTCTTCCATCAATTACAATATCTAGAGGTAACATCAGGCTTGCTACAAAGCCGCAAAGATTAAAAACATCACTGCAGAAACTCAGTCAAAGTCATGTACGTTCTTTCCTCTTTTTTATTGAGAACACATTACAAAAATTTTGTGGCATCACTACGTTGCAGGCCTAATATAGCTTCCTATAACTTAAATGATGTACTTGAAGTCATTTTTTACAATAATTATGCACTTGAAGTTTACACTATATTTTACATGTGATGGTATATTCTAATTGTTTCCCATCCTTTGATTTGAATGAATAAAAGTATAGTTGTTTTGCTGAATTTCAACACAAACGAATTGTCAATAGATCATGCACACTTTATTGATACATACACCATCATTTTTTATGGTATGATTCCTCTCTTTACAATGTCTGGTACAGCTTCATATTTCTTATATGCTCTTAGTGGCTTCTTTGGCTTCAATAGAAAGATGAAATTTGAATAATCAATGCCTCCTGTGCATACCTCATTAACAAAGGAGTATGATTTAAGAGAAGCAAATGGTTGGAACTTCATGAACAATAAATGAAGACTAGTAATTCTGAGGAAGTAGTATAGTTGGATCAATCTCTTTGATAATTTTATCCAGATGTCAATTGCCAAAGCCATATTTGTTACAATATTGAAGATAGAAATGAGCAATTCTTGTGTCAGACACTCAACACAAGGATTTGAACACAATATTTGGTCATACATAGTAAAAATGCATATAGTATAATTATTTTTAAAAGTATATTATTTAATTATTATTTCTTTCTTCATTTCTTTGTTTATGTGAGGGTATCCAAAAGTGGTGTTTAATCTTTGTGTTCATATAAGATCATCACTTTAGACTGTCCTCGTGAGCTTAGTTCGATGGTAAAAATATTGTATTATACATACATAAATTAAAGTTCAAATCTTAGACACCCCACATTTTCAACTTAAAGATCAAATTTATAGCCATTAAACTACTTAATAAAAAAATCAACACCTTAAAACAAAACCAAATTTACATACAAGAAATATGGTTTTGAAGACCTCAAAAAAAAGCTTAAAAAACTTGTTTTCATGTCTTCTTTAAAAAAAGAGTAAATAGTAAAATCACTCAATTACCCCATGCAAGTTAGTCCCTCCATTAAAGTTGATGACGTGTCCGTTAAATAACCATGTGATACTGACATGTTAAAATGGGTATTTGTCCATAATTTCAGGAGTATTTGTCCATTTTTTGAAATTCTATGATATTTACCCATTTTTTTCCCATTTTATTACGAAATCAGATTTTACAACGAATATTTTTCCACACCATATAACAGTATGTATGCATTGTTGGTCTATAATGATTAAATACGTATATTATTTTAAATGTGTGATAAGATTGTTTGTTTTCTTTCTTTTGAGCCAATTAACTAAATAATTTGTTCAAAAGAAAGAAAATACACAACAATTATATATATACTTCAAACAATATAGCATACATAATCATTTTAAACCAAAAAATCATAAATAATCATTTTCATCAAAGTGAAGTTACATGGTAGAGAAAAAGTAACGGTTGTAAGATATGATTCCATAAAACAGATCAAAAGATAAATGTTAAATTCAAAAAGTAGACAAATACCTTAGAATCTCAATAAATGGGAAACATCCACTTGAAATTATTGGCAATATCATGTGACGTGTCATTATCTATTTGACACGTGTCAGTGCCACGTGGTTATTTAATAGACACCTCATCAACATTAACTAAGAAATAGACCGAGTAATTAACTTGCTCGACGTTTTACAATTTAAGAGGTATTTGTTTTTTTCTCAAATTTTGGGAAATAATTGCAAGATTTTACAATTTCAAGAGTATTTACTCTTAAAAAAAATGTCTTGAATCAAAAAAATTTAGTAGTATAATTAGAAAACGATAAAAATTACTTTTTAAAAAATAATTTAGTTTGTATTAACACGACTATATAAAATTAATTTTTTATTACAAAATTAATTTAATTTTAACATTTATTTCTCTTTCCTTTAAAAATTTACTTTTTTAAAGAGCGGTGTTATTTAGAGGGAAAGAAATTGTCCCGAATCATCAAGAATAAATTTAATGCTTCCTTTTCCACAATACACAGAAGAGAGAGAAATTGAGAGATTGGAAATACACGCTCAGGATAAATTCGTGATACTCCTGTTCGTGAGATCCAGCATTACGCTTTTTAAAAAGGTATTTTTAACTATTTATCATTTGGAGTTGTTTTTTTTTTAAAAGTTATTTTTTTTTTAAAACTATAACAAACAAATACAATATTCTTTGTAACCAAAAAATAATACAATATTAGTAAAAATGATTATTTAAAAAAATGATTTTTTTCTTAAGAAATCATAACAAACGGCGTCTAAGTATGACAATTTCAGCACCACACATAGCAATAAGTAAATTAATAATTAGTTTAATCAAAAGGAATTCAAAAGAAATATGATAAATTGTGACACATCCGGGCTAACAAGTAACAACCGCCATAATGAATAAATGCACTTGTGCTTGCTTACAAAAATTGTCTAACATAATCTTATGAAGATCGTTTCGTATTTAAGACAAGAGTTAAATATGTTTTTGATCCTTATAAAATTGTGATCTTCTAGGTTTAGTCCTTACTTAATTTTAATAGCTTTTTTAATCTTTATAAAAAAAATTACTTATAATTTTAGTCCCTGCTAAAACAAATTTTGTTTAATTATCCTTAAACTCTTAAATTTTTCAACGATTCTTTTTATACAAGTTTAGAAAACTATGAAAGGTTCGTTTACTAAAATTTAGAATTTTTTAACATGAAATAAATTAAATATGAATTTTTTAAAA
>Ga0099826_10003450_pt1 | contig 10736 bp, 9 predicted proteins | sample Mtrugardesep15_FD_76830 | JGI IMG/M metagenome (GOLD analysis project Ga0099826, IMG submission 76830) | Root nodule microbial communities of legume samples collected from California, USA - M. trunc garden sep15 | ecosystem: Host-associated > Plants > Roots > Nodule | place: USA: California...
GAAGATACATCGAGAAAGAAACCATTTGATCTCTTCCCCTGAGTGCATATGTTGAGAGTAAAATCTATTTCTAAACCATCGCTATATCTTATACAAAACACCTAATAAGTTCAGTACTATAATGCACATGTAAGTTGTTAGGGACAAATCAAGCGTCTCGTTGAACTTGTTTTTGTTGAAAATTCATATTTTGAACTTCCTTTTTCAGTATAGACACTATGACAATGAAAACAATTTATAACTTAAATGATAAAAATTTGACTATTATTATATTGACATTCATTCATAGATCAAAATATGTATGAAATATAAGATACCTAACTAATGGTTGCATTGAGTAATAACTTAGTTAGTGATGAGTGAGTGTTAATATTTTCGGGTGAATTTGAACCTGAGTGGCAGCAGTAACGGGAAATGAAGCAGAAGTAACAGCATAAGCTGCAAGAATACCACAGGCAACACCCTTGATTCTGTTGAGACTAAGTAACCTTGGCTTATTCTCAGTTCCATCTAACTCAGCTTTGCCTACAACTACAACAGAACAAACAAATTTCAATATGAAGTAAGCAATGATATAAAATGAAGAGAAAGAAATGAAAGAGAGTGAGACCAGAGCAAGTGGTTGTGAAGGGTGAAGCTGAAGTGGTGAAACATGGTCGTTTGGTTGAGTAGTTGTGTATGGACAAACACGTTCGTGGGAGTTGAATTGAAAGGTTGGCCATTCTTCTTTCTGCACCTTCAATTTTTGGAACATTCAGAATTCAGACAGACCACCCTTGCTTATCTGCGGATAAATATGTTACCTGGCATCACACGTGGCACTATGATATAATACCTATTTTATCAAATTATCAAATATACAAATTTTAAATATCAAAAGCTACTATTTATAAATATAAATGTTCAAGTACATTTTGGTCTACTATTTAAAACAAAATTTTAATCTCCATGTTTCTAAATATATATTTATTTTTTTGAGAAAATTACACTCCCCTTCTCTTAAAGATGCTTGAATTATATTTTCTTCTCCTCATATGTTGAAATATATACTCTCCTCACCTCTTATTCAAAAGATATTAGAAAACATTTTACTTCTCTCCCCTAAGAGAAGCTTGAATTACATTTCCCTCACCTCTTATGTTAAAATCCACACTTTACTCCCTCAATATTTTTTTTATTTCTAATAATCTAGCATAAAAAATAATATAACATACTTCGGAAAAAAATAGTATTACGGATCTATTTTAATATAATCAAAATTTGAATACATATTTTTTGCTATTTTTTATTCACAATTTCATTAGCTCATAGTTTTAAACACTATTATAAATTATGAAACAACCCAAAAAAAATTAAAATATGTGAAAAATTAATAAAGACAATAAAATATGGTTATTTAAAAGTTATAGAGTATAAAATTAATAGCAAAATATTTAAATTTAATTATCATTGACATTTAACTTTTAAATAAACGTTTTTTTTTAAATGGTGATTCAAAATTAGTATATATTATAAAGATATTTATTTATGTTAAATCGATTAAAATGTAGTACATATTTAATTATTAAGGGAGGGAGTTGTAATTCAAGCATCTCATGGGGGAGGGGAGTATAAGATTTATCTTTCAAGGGTGGAAAGTGGATATTTTAACTTAAGAGGGGAGGGAAGTGTAATTCAAGCATCTTTAAGGGGAGGGGAGTGTAATTTACTCTTTTTTTTTTTTTTACAAGTTTCGGGTTTTTTCACGATTAAGTTTAAATTTATTTTTTATGATGTGTCATATTTATCTATTGGTATGAAATTAGATATTCATCTATTTTCGATACATATTTGGGTTTAAAAAAATATAGATCTGATCAATAAAATTGAAAAAAAATGTAAATGATATTTTGTGTAAGTTGTTTTTTTTAAGTTTCTCAATTGTTTTTATAAAAGATTATCAGTTTTTTAATTGGTGTTCTTGTGAGCTTAACTCAGTTGACAAGGACAATATATATATATATATATATACAAGGTTAGGGTTTAAACTCCAAATGGGGTGATAACCACAAAAACCAGTCAAAATGGGGTGAGTTTTGTGGATACATTACCTGTTCTATGATGCTTGATGAGCGTAGAAACTTGTTTCCTGACGATTTGCAATGATTTGGAACGAAGATTCTGACCCAAAAATTCACACTTTTTGGGTTTTTAGTGGTGGAGGGAAAGAAAAAATGAAGCTTTGTGGTTGTCTGCCGGATTTAAAACGAAAATAATACTCAACGTAAGTCAACTCACACTGCGCAAGTTAACTTGCGGATAGATATTTTAGATATTTATTTTGAAAATGAGTTTGGGAAAAGAGAAGAATTCTTGAGAATTAGATGGCAAGTCAAGTCAATGGGCCAACCCATCTGATCCGAAAATATAGTGTAAAAACTAGAGTCACGTGTTTGACCAAAACAGACATAATGAAATTGAATAATAACGATTATATCCCACTCTTCACCATTTCACAATTTTATTCTCTTAATTCTCTTTCTGACTCCATCGTTAATCAGAAGAAACAAGAGAATCATCATCCATGGAGAGACCAGAGGGTGAAGGGTTTTGCTGGAACGGAATGGCGAGCTGGATAGGAATGAATCTTGCAACGGCCTTCTTTGCATCTTTGGAACGGTGTTCTTGCATCAACCTCTCCACCTCGGATGATCCTGACGATCCTCTTCTCATCCTTCCCTCTGATTCCAACCGATTCTCCGATGACTCTTCTCATCCTCAACCACCACAGCCTCCTCCTCCTTCCGACAACAAAAACAACGCTGCTGTTTGAGTTTTAGGGTAGTTTTATTACTATCACCCTTTTCTGTTGTTTTCTTTTCTCAATAAACAATATGGATTGCGATTGTGAATAAATTTCGATAGGGAAATTTCTTATTATTTACTACATAACATAACAATTAGCATGCTTCTTCCTGTTTTTGTTGTTTCATTTTCTTTTAATATCCATTCGTGCTTATAACTAACTAGGTTTTAAAATCCTGAGAACTTATTGTTGCGGGATTAACATTTTAATTGGTTTTCAATGTTATAGATTTTTATATAACCATTGCACGTTGGTACAATTGACTTTTGAATGTATCAAATATATCATTGTTGAATGTGCCTATACTTAGCAAATTTGATTTCAAATGTGTATGTTGTTAGCTAGTTTGATATTCAAATGTGTATTTCATTGGTTAATTTAATGCATGAAATTGGTAGCAAAAGACACTCATGACCATTTACTCTAGTATTTGTTTGACAAGGATCTCCAGAAATATACTAATTAATCCAACACTAGTGAACACCATGCATCACCAACACTTTTGATCACTGATTGTCCGGTCACATGTTGGTGGTCGACACAAGAACACCGACAAATGTGATTACAATTAATTAATCAGCGTTGTGTCGTGTGTTCTTGTATGTGTCTATGTAAATGTTTAATAGATACTAAATGCAATATTCAGTTTACTGTTTCACAAATTTCTGAGGGATCCCGACATTTTGTTTAAACAAAGTTCCTTCATTTCCGCTTTCAACATGACTGCATGTTGGGCTGTGATTCAACATTTTGAACCTTTTTAAGACATTTGCAGGATATATATTCTGAAGTACAATTGTTCCCTTGTTTTGTTTGTAACAACAAATTTCATTCTCAAGAAGTATGGTACTTAGCAATATAGCACACACAAATCTCTCATCAAATTTTGAATTCAATGTTACATTGTTACCTTGAGTTCCTCAGTGCCATTTAGATGATTTACAGTCACAGATGTATCATTAACATGCAAGCATACAAACAACATTTTAGCTTTGTTCTTCACACTCACATAAACACCACACTCTATTGCAAGCATGCAAAAGGAACCTATCCTTTTGTTGCAATAGGCCCTTGTGCTTGTTTTAGCCCACATAAAGATTTCTTCATCCTATACACGTCTTTGGTGCCACCAACCTCAAATTCAGGGGGCTGCACGACATACACTTCCTCCTCTGATGGCCCAGTTAGGAAGACAAATTTGACATTAAGCTCTAATTGTGGCCGACTTCTCATGCTTGTAAAAGCAATCATCAACCTTACCTTATAGTTTCAATAAGCACTGGTGCCAATACATTTGGAGTATACCAAAGCAACTATTTAGAGAAGCACTTTTGCCACCAATCTTGCTTTGTACCTGCAATAGACCAATGCTTCAATTTTTGTTGTAAATCCATTTTACACCAATTAGTTGCTTGTTAGGAAGCAAATAGCAATCTAACCAGTTCCCAATTATGATTTCCTTTGGCTTCTTTCAACAATTTTTCATGTATTTGATCTTCAAAACATTTGGATCTACATCAGCCAATAATGCAAAATATATCAGGTCTTCCTTAGCTGCAACTACTGCAATATGAGAAAGCAATTCAAAGTAAAAATGTATTAGCTCTTCCTTAGTTGTTATTGCACCATGAGGAAGTAATTCAAAGCCATCATATCTTGCTGGCATTCTATTTCTTTGTGGTCTCTAACACTGATTTTTAATTTTTATGCTCTCTGCTATTTATTTCATCTTCATTGTTTTAATCTTCTTCAGGCATAATTGTTTCTGCTGTTCCAATCTTGTTGCACATTGTTTTCCAATCCGGCAATCTCATTGTTTGTATTATCAGTTTATCACTTCTCTATTGTATGAAAAGTTCTGAATTGAAAGGTTATACAACCTATATGCTCCAATTGGATGATACCCCTCAAAGATCACCATATCACCTTTATCTTGTAGGTTGCTCATGATCAGAAAGAGATTGATCATGATTGCCAGGAGATCCCTTGTTTCCACCTCTTTTGTTCCTCCATTTTCCTAAGTACAAACTTTTTAACTCAATGCAAACCCAATTTCTGTCATTTATAGGCAAATTTGAGGTTTGGAGGCAATTTTTTTATTTTTTTTAAGTCAATTGGGATTATCCTTTAGGTTTATCAGGGATTGTTAGAGCTTCAACAAGTTTCTTCTTCTTTTCGTGGTTCATATAGAGACTCAAGATTCTTAGTGTAATTCAGTTTTCATTTCCCAATCAATGAGACAAGTAGTTATTCATTTTATACTCTAGAATTGTGTGTTTCTTCATATAAAGAGATTAGCTTAAGAAGTGACTATTTGAACTAGAGTGCGTACAACCACAGTTGTGTGTCTCAAAATAAACTCAACTATATGAAGTTTGGAAATACTAGAAGAAGCTTCTAGCACCAATGAATAATGGATCCATATTTCGTCCCTTCTACATGTTTGTCTCAAATGATATTCACCTCAAAAACTACAAATGGTAGCACTTCTCCTCCACGCATCTCATATGTAGAATTAAACCAACAAGTTAAAGCTTCTGCAAAGTGCCCATTATAACTGTTAAAACTTCCATGACATTAACCCAACATCCATCTATATATTAGTATGTTACATTTGAAATAACCAAAGGGTAACTTTTTTAGTCCAAAATATCCCACTCTTCGTAGGTTATGATCCTGCAATTGTGAATTGACATGAGTAAATTTTCAAATCAAGCCAAACAGTTTGGACTCGATTAACAGTCTGGAGAGGTTCTTTAGAATTAATAAAATGAATTAAAAAGCTCTTTTCCATTTCAATATCAAATTTGATTATTAATTTTTTTATTTATTTCATGAAGAACAAAAGATATTGGGGTTGAAGCAATTACAAATGACATACTTTAGTTACACAGAAATGCAATGAGCGATGCGAACTCAAACTATTACAAAAATAAATAAATAGAACAACCACTAAAAATCAATATGTTAACCACTAAAAACCAATATGTTAGACTACAATATGTGTAATTAGAAAATATGATTTATGTAATTAGACCTTGGTCTTTGGGTTTTGATAATGTGATATTCGAGCTTTACTCAAAGATAGCGGAGATAGTGGACTTTGGGTCATAGGATTAGACCTTGGTCTTGTTCGAAAGACAGACCGAACAGACCAACTTCTCTGATTTGTTCTACAAATCACGAACTAACTAACTAAAACAATCATCAAACAATATATATTGAATTACAATCAATTCGTAACTTACTTACATCCCAAGTAATCCTTCTAAGACATGAATTACCTCACAACAATACCTAATACCTAAGTTTTATCCATGTAGTTATCAACGAAATGATAAGTTTGCTTGCCTAAAAAAAATATCTGCAATGTTGATTTAATGTCCTTAAACTTTTCAAAAAAGCACAAACCTACCACACGGGCCTCATATTATCATTTGATGGAATATGCACATGGAGTTGTAATTTGGAGGGAAAAATCCATTGTATGGGACCCTGAGAGGTGGGACGAAAACACGTTTTAGAATAGTAACTTATGATGATCCCTCCTTTCATCACATTTTTTGTTTGTCTTATTCATATCCTATTTTAATCACTATTCTTCATTTTTGTTTTTGCTGTATCACTAGCATTCATATATTAATAACTGGGTGGAGATCAAAATGATAGTAAATCCAAAGCATTATTCTAATGTAATTAATTATTAAACAATTAATCAACTATAATGATGATGTACACCACCGATAGAGCGCAGGCAATTGTTGCATGTTTCTTTGTCGGGTTTGTGTATATTTTTATCAAAACATATCTCTCTGCAAGGTTAATACAAAGTTATGCTTTTTGTCCTTTATTCTTTGATTAACACAACTTTTAGCATTTGATTCTATGTACCAATGTTCTTGTAGTAGGTAACACTGTGTACTAGCTAGGTTGGCCTAATCACAAAAGTAAACTGTCACGGATAAAGCAGTTTAAAATAATAAACAAATGAGTTTTCTTATGTTCAATTTATGACTTAAGAGAAAGTTAAGTAAGATTGCAAGCAAAGTCTAACACTTCCTCAAGAAATTAATCACCCATTTTTTATTTGTTATGTCATTGATTAGATTTGATTCTTTTCTATTGTCTATATGTGCTTGTAATGTTCACTATCATGTGATTTTAATTTCGTTTGTCTGTTCGTGTGCTTTATGGTTTCCCTTTAGAGGTTTAATGATCATCTTTTGTTTCTTCTACAAAGGGTTTGGTTCCATCAGTTGTAAGATGCTTTTTCTACAAGTACTAGTATATCATATTTTAAGTATGTGTTCCTTTTAAATATTAGTACTGGCATTAAGTTCAACCCAACTATTTCCATGCAAGTGATACCAAATTTTTCAACTATATACATGTGATTCGTTATTTTTAAGTTTAATCACTTTGCGTTCTCTTAACTTATTTGAAAGTGCAAGGTGGTCCTCTCCTAACTTTTAAAAATGTCAATGTGATCTTTTAACTTGAAAACATTAATATGAATTGGTCATTTCTGCCACACTTTATTAATCCATCTAATTATATTTTAATGTTACTATTTAAATCTATGTAATATTTTATAAAATGCTAAAATATGATTGGATATTGTAAAACATGCTTATGTATTGAACTTTTTTTAATATCAAATCTATACCAGTCCGAGTTAAGATATGATTGTGCAAGTACAAGTAGACGTGGATGAAAGAGCTTTTGCTTGACGGAGCTCATGATGAACTGATGGACTTACACTTCAAGGGGGAGATTATTGTGTAGCAAGTGTGAGTTGAAAGTCTCACAACACTGTAAATGTGAGTTAAAAGTCTCATATTGCTTAGAAAAGTGAAAGTTGAATACTATATAAGTGAGATGAACTATAAACTCAATGCCTTATTTTAGAGATGTGATATCAATTTCACTTGTATGATTATTATAAACCCAATGTGAATGATACTCCGGACTTCGCTCGTTACTCGACACGAGTGAAATATTTTGCATTGAGTTGCCTCTAAACATAAATTGATCATATCATTATAACATTTTGTTCTTCATAGGTCTATCAACAAAGACTCTAATTTTATTTTAAATTAACTTAAAACCTAGATAAACATTGATCAAGCTCAAAGCAGATTCTTTTTTTTTTTTTTTAAGGCCGGCTTTGGCCTTTGAGCATTAAAATTAGATAGTAGGCAAAATTCCATTATCATCTTGTGTACAAGTTCATGAATCACTATATGGTTGATCAGGTAAATTTGCACTAGTCTATTTAATTTTAGTGACTTAGTGACCAAGTATGATCCCTCATTGCATTGAAATATGATCTGGAAAGATACATTTTGTTAAAAGACTTGTTCAGAATCTCCAACCACACAAGAGACTGTAGCACATGGTTGAAAGAAGCATATGCCTCAAATTATTTGCATTTGCAATCAAAACAGCACCAACGACTTCATAATTTGCGGGCAAGACAAACTAATGCGTCTATTATGCAACTGTTGTGACGAGGGACAAAGTTAACTTTGTTGGTTTATTCCCCTAAAGTGTCCCTTTACAAAAAAGTAGTATGACATAATTCATTAAACTTTTTCATGGTATTGCTGGAGAGTGAACAGCCATATTTGTTGCAGCCTATCACTTTTTCTTTTTTTTACAGAGCTTATAACTTGTTGAAAACGAGTATTCCTTGAATTATTATATTTTTGGCAAATTATTAGAGCAGATTTAAAAATTCAAATTCTATAATATAATTTTTTGAATAAATGAGTTTAAGGTAAATGAAATAGAGTAAGTTTTTCCATTCTATTATGCGTGCACGTGTCATACACATACACTACTTTAAGAATTATAATAATAATAATGTACGCAATGGTTCTTTTCTTGATGACCAAAAAGAGCTATCATCATGGATAAACTCCTGTTCACTTTCTATTTCCCTCAACCAAAAGGCAAACCAACAAAATATTACTATTACTTACACGAGCAAATTACAAATTTACATCAAATGAGGAAAGACCAACATAGTTGTACCTCAACTAATTTAAGGTGATGTTGGCCTAAAATTGAGACCATGTACAGAATATTTTTGTTAGTAATAATGATGATATTTGTCAGCACTACAACAGTTGCCAAACAAAGACTTCGAGCCACTAAACAGATCATAATCACATTGCTTGTTTGTACTGTTTGTTTACTCTCATTGCAGCAATAGGCAGCTAAAGCACTTATTCCAGCAAAAACAACTGCCACACATTTCCAAGTTTAACCCTTTTGTACAAATGGCCACAAGATCACATGGATGGCAAAATTGGCAGACAAAGAGATTCACCCTTAGCATTTTGATTGATCAAGAGTGAACTTGAGCCACCAACTCTTGAAATCTCCACCTTTCACCTTAGCAACCAAAAGGGTTTTCAAAGGTCCCATGGTCCCACAACATATCAAAATCGTTTTTTTTTAGGGACCCTTTCAAGTTTTTTTAACACATGACTTTGCATCTCTTTTAGGGGCCAGTAGATTCTTGTGGACCAAAATCCAATTAAGACTTGAAGATCAAGACAAGCTAAAACTTGGCCATTTACATTACATTACAACCAGAACAGTGTCACCACTCACCACTTGTCATTGACCTCAATAATCTGATTTTCTTGCACATGGTTTTGACCTCAAATTGCTTGTTACCTTATGCTGCCAAATTTACCATCATTCTCAAGCAGTCAAGCCTCCATAAACTTTGGATCAGGATTCCCCGCACTTCAAATATCATGCGGTAATCAATTTCGGTCATTGATTTGAGATCGAACAGTTCAAATTGCATAGTCAGTATATTAATTTCAAGCGATCCTGCGATTGATTTGGAATTAGATGGCTGAGATTTTTAACTGCGTATTGCAGTTACAATAGAGAATCTATTTCCAAAAACTTTGTAGCATGTAACTTTCTAAAGGACAACATGTCCAACAAAGCAATGAATCTTGATTCTATTTTCCAACTTAGGAAAAGTCACACTTCATTTCAAACGGGTACAGGTAGCCCGTAATTTTGGAATGTTTTTATCTTCCCGTCCCATCCTGCAGTCACAATGACCATACCCCATGCATGAGCGTTGTTGGTACTCTTGCACGAAGATTTCAAGAATTTGTATTCAGACTTTCGCAGCAATGATGTTTTTTTGGTCTTGGAGCCCGAAACAGGAAGCTTCTCCTCGGGCCAGGTTGCAGATACCTTTGGAAAAGACTCCAAGAAAAAATCTTGGTTCAGAGAGAAAGAAGCAGGTGGGTTGGGGTGTAATTGCATAACAACTTGTGGTGACTTTTTATTCAAGACATTCAATTGTTCATTTTCGGTGATTTGAGGTTTCAAACCGTGCCAAGGTACCGCAACTGATGCGTTTGAGGAAAACCGCTCACAAGACTTAATTTTCTTAGATTTCATGGGATTATTAGACTCTTCCTGCTTAACGTTCCATAGATATACATTAGAGTCCTCACATGCTGATAAAATATGTTTCCCGTCTGAAGTAAATGATGCACACATTGGACTCCCTGTGTTAAGGCCTGAAAATAAAATGTAAAGATCCTTAGTGACAGAACATATAATTAAATTTAAAATAGAGACGACTTAATCAATAACAAGAATACTTTCTAAAATCTGAGGCTGTTGAATCAATAATAAGTATGTAAGGTTTTAACAAAGGAACATACTTTTGTATTTACAAATCACATTAAGCCCATCAAGGATTCTGACTTGTGAATCAGCACATGTAACCATAACTTTGTTAGAATCTTGAGGAAGAAACTGAAATAAATAACATATTCTCAGTTAATCACCAAACAAATGAGAGAAAAAAAGATAATAAAAAATGTTACTTAACACAAGAACCAAA
>Ga0099826_10003451_pt1 | contig 10734 bp, 4 predicted proteins | sample Mtrugardesep15_FD_76830 | JGI IMG/M metagenome (GOLD analysis project Ga0099826, IMG submission 76830) | Root nodule microbial communities of legume samples collected from California, USA - M. trunc garden sep15 | ecosystem: Host-associated > Plants > Roots > Nodule | place: USA: California...
TTACACAATGGCAGTGACAGAAAAATGTGATGTATTCAGCTTTGGTGTTTTAGCATTTGAGATTCTAACAGGAAAGCACCCTGGTGATCTTGTTTCTTACATACAAACATCAAATGATCAAAAGATTGACTTCAAAGAAATTTTAGACCCTCGCTTACCTTCTCCTCCAAAGAACATTTTGAAGGAATTGGCTTTGGTTGCAAATTTAGCTCTTTCTTGTTTACATACACACCCTCAATCTAGACCTACTATGAGAAGTGTAGCCCAGTTACTAGAAATGGAGAGCACATAAAATTCATAGTTGAAGTCCGTTACTGTTTTCCTTTGGTCCATTGGCTTGGTATATCTAGACACTAGTTAATGTTAATTATATCATAGTGATTGTAATTGCCTTTCTTAAAAGGCACCATATATATTGAAATGAATAGAAACTTTAGAATTATGCAAGGTCATTGCATATGAATATGATTCACTTTTGTTTTCTCTAATTATTTTAAAGATTGACAACATTATTTCAAATGTCCTTTATCTTATTTAATGGTAACAGATCAATTATTTATGTTTTTTTTAAACATGCACAACTTAACCCTTATTTCCATTTTTTATTAAAAAGTTGATGAGGTGGCAAGTCACATAAGATAATTTTAACTTTTTTATTTCAAAATTGTAAAACTCGGATATTTAAGAACATTTCTTCTTCTTCATTATGTCCTTCATCCCATCTTCATCATCTTCTTCTTTAAAAAAAATAAAAATAAAAATAAAACCCTACCCAGATTAGTGTATTTTTTTACAACCCAATTTTCACTACAAGTTTCTTATTTTTTAAGTGAGTTGAGAATTTTCCATGCAACCAAAATGAACGATAAGAAGCTTCTAAACCATATTATACTTTTGGATGAGTGTGTTGCTAGTTTAGGATGGAGTCAGCGAGGAGGAGGAGGAGGTGTTTGGATACCTTTGAAAGAGTAGGGTTCCGTCGAAAGTGTTAGCTTTCTTTTAGACTTTGCTTCTTGACCGCATCCCAACAAGGTCGAATCTTGCGAAGCGAAGGGTGCCGGATGAGGGGAGTTCTAGAAATTGTGTTTTTTTGTGGGGATTTGGAGGAAACAACGACCCACCTTTTTTTGCATTGTGAGGTGGTATCGAAGGTTTGGGTGGAGGTGTTGAAGTGGCTACAAATAAATATGACTACTCTGCCAAATTTATTTGTGCACCTTAATTGTTGGACAACACAAGGTGAAAAAAATTGAGGAACAGTCTTTGGTTAGTTTGGCACGCCGTGATATGGGTGACTTGGAAGGAGAGGAATGATAAGATATTCAACAATGGAGTTTGTGGGGTGGATGACATGGTGGAGAAAATTATGGCCTTATCTTGGTATTGGAGTTTGTCTCGATTGAGGGTGGCATCGTGTTTGTATTACGAGTGGTGTTGGAATCCTCAAAATTGTTTATGTATATAGATTTGGGATTTTGGGAGGTCTACTGCTAGATTTGTTAGTTTGTAGGGGCGTTGGTTTTCTCTATTGAGGAACCTATTAGTTTTTCTTCTCCTCTATTATGGTTTTTTGGCAGGCTGTACTTGTTTTCTTACACTTTGGCGTCCACAATGGGGTAAAGGAATGAATTTATTAAATAAGAGTCACGAGTTTAAAGTGGGACATCGAGAAATTTATCTGAGATAATGATTTTGTGTTATGGAAGGTAAAGATGCAAACATTTTGATACAAAAAGAGTGTAAAAAAACTTTGAAGGGTGAGACTACGTTGCCGGTCACCATGTCACAAGCGGAGAATCCCGAGATGGTGGAGGTGGCCAGGAGTGTCATTGTCTTGTGCCTCGGGGACACATTTTTGAGAGATGTCGCGAAGGAGACAACTGCGGAAGCTGTGTGGGAAAAGTTGGAGTCATTGTATTTGACCAAGTCTTTGGCTCATATGCAATTCCTGAAACAATAACTCTACTTGATTGCTAAATCGTAATACAATCAATTACCAATAATTCTCAACACAATTTACAAAACTAGACAATTGTCAAACCAAACCTAAAAGCAATAAATCAAGCTATTACTAAAGAACACAAGGTATATGAATACTGAGTCAGAAAGAAAATTTAATTCAATGAATCAAGAATAGGTGTATAATTGAAGTTTTGATCACATTCAAATCAATTAGAAACAATTATCATAAACCAAGTTGCTTTGACTCCAGTGGAAAGGAGCTACTTCTAAGGACGTACCCGGGGAATACCGGGTTCGATTCCCAGGGGAAACAACGCTTGGCAGTGTGCATGCCTCTACGCACGAGCCGGATTGGTCGTCCACCTTTGGTGGGTCGAAAACCGGTGTGAAAGCAAAAAAAAAAAAAGAAACAATTATCATAAATCAATATACACTAATTAACACAAAGTAAAAGAGGAACCGGAAGAGAAAAGACACTAGGATTTATAGTGGTTCCCCTTTTATCCTCGCTTCGGGGTACCTCCACCCTTCTTGATAGAAAACATCTTTATCAAGGACTTCCATTGTAACACCCTAAACTTCATATGCAATAAACATTGCAATTAATTCAATTAAATTAAAAGAACTCAAGATGCTACATCTTTGTTTTCTCAAAACATGTAATAATTCTCAAATACATGAACATAAAATCCAATGCCACGTCTCAGGTCTCATATACATAACCATAGTCTCATCAAATAAAATCCAAGAACGAATAAATGTCAGAAAACATAAATGCCCGACACCCTAATCATAGCCTAACTAGACTCAAGCAGAAGGTAAGAGGTAGCTCCACGCCAATCCTCAAGCAACTCACAAGAAATAAGCAAAATTAGTCCTACACGCCGTCTACCCATTCATACAAATAGGCAGGCGGTCAAACAAACAACTAGTGGTGGTTAGATAATATTCCACATAATAAAATATAATCAATAAGTAGCATTCAAGGATTTCAAGTATTAAATATATGCATACTTATCATTCCTAGAATTCTAACTCCAGTCGAAATATTCACACACTCCTATCATAGTGTATCAAGCAACATACACAAGTACATAATTCCACATGATCACAACATTCACCAAATTTCACCAATGTATATAATCACCAACTCACATAGTCAAGTATGACACATTTCACAAATTATTCTCAAGTGCATGCAATGTTCTAGACACTTCTACATCCATGTGGTACCATTTTTGAATTCCGGAGATAATCTTACCGTATGATTCCACTAACGTAATTTCCCTCCGATTACGTTCTTCACCAAATAACGTAGTTTCTCTCTGACTACATTCTTCAATAAATAGACTCGACATGACTATGAACGCATGGACTTTCAAATAAAGAATCGACAAAATATACAATTGACACCGTCGTATAATATCTTCACCAAAATTCACCATTGCATCATCAAGCATTTACATCCATACAATTCAACAAGTCATAATCAACAAGAGAGTCGTCATCATACTCACATCAACAATTATCACCACAAGGAAACAACATAGTTTCACAAAGAACATTTCACATAATAAACGAACAATCAACCACATCATGATAACCAACATATTAAACACCCTACAATCATTAGTTAGGTTTCGGTGTTTGGGACTCATAGAGACGCTTAAACGTTCACAAAAAAGCGGAAAATCGGATTTTCCAGGCACATGACAGGCCGCATGGTCGCGCCTACAGGACGCACGGTCGTGCAGACCATCAGCGAACCATATCCACAGCCCGTGCCTACAGGGCGCAAGGTCGTGCCAGTCTGACAACACAGGTTTTCTGATTTTTCAACTTTCACGTTTTCTTGCGTAAAATTCCGATTTTTGATCCGTTTTCGATTATGTTTTCGAATACGCGTCCCAATCACTTAAACCATTCAAGTTCTTCTATAAAACAAAGTTTTCCTATCTTAAAACAACTTAATCCAATTCACCAAAACGACTTATTTCTCAAAAGTGCTTAAAACAACTTTTTACTCAAAAACTCAATTTTCACCAAACGTTTTCACACCCAAAACTTTGATTTCAAATCAGAAATTCTAAACACTCTAACTCAACCTAACAACTTCATCAATCCATTCAAAATCATTAAAATCAAACTTCTTCACTTTTGACTCATTTTCATAAAAAATTACCAAAATACAATAACTTAACAAAACTTCACATTTGTCATCATCAAATTCATGAATTCTCATCACCAATATATACCCAACAACATTCATAGCACATGATTCATGAATTCATCATTAATCAACAACAACATCATCATTTTCACCATTTTAAGCTAAAATCTCAAAGTAATTTCTTCATCCAATATCAACAATGAAATTTAAGCATCAACAACAAATTTTCAACAGTTTTCATATACCCCAATTAACCACACAATTATGAGCACGAAAACTAACATCCAAATCATCAATTTCGTAATTCATTCAAAACAAATATGACCCATAAGTGAAAAACAAGATTATAGCTTATTAAGTAGATCAAACATATCCCCTTTACCTTAGTAAATCAAATAAATCAAGCAATTAAACACATATAAATAAATCAAATAATCATAGCGAAAAATGTGTTGTTACATTCACTAAAATTGAAATTTGATTACAATGTTGTGATTACAAGAGTTCCTTCAATTACCCTAATTTTCATCAGTTAGCGAATTTTTTAAAGCACCTAGCCATCCATAATCTTAGTGTCTTGTGTGTCAAGTTTTATTTTGTTGCTAAACACCTTTTTCTATGGCTTTGAATTGATTCACTATTTGTTGATTCGTATCATTTGAGTTCTTTGGTATTGGTTCTTGGTGGTCATGTCAATATGAATCGTTTCATGAATATTTTGATTCGTATCATGCTTGAATCTAATCAAAATTGTTTGACTCATATCATTTGCGTTATCTGGCCTTGTGATTTGCCTGAATGAATCGTATCATTGTTCTTTGATTCGTATCAATCTTTAGTTTGGTCACTTTGAATAGATTCATTTCCTTGCCTATACTATTTTGAATCGTATCAATCTTCATATGAAAAACAATTGATTCTATTCAAATGTTCATTGAATCGTATCAATTTTCATAGCTTCAAATTTCTCCTTTTTCACATGTCTGAATCGATTCATACTTAGTATGATTCGAATCAAGTCGTTGTTTTTACCACAAAAATTACATTTATCACTCATGTATATATATAGCTATACCCATACACCTTCCAACCCACTAAATCAATTGCAAATGTCAATCTAGAGTCTCCAAACCTCTCTCTCCACTTGTTCTTGATATTAAACACTTTTTCTAAGTCCCCGTGAGCTTAGGTTAGTTGGTAAGGACAATGCATAATATATGTAAGGTCCGGGGTTCGAACCCCGGACCTTACATATATTATGCATTGTCCTTACCAACTAACCTAAGCTCACGGGGACTTAGAAAAAGTGTTTAATATCAAGAACAAGTGGAGAGAGAGGTTTGGAGACTCTAGATTGACATTTGCAATTGATTTAGTGGGTTGGAAGGTGTATGGGTATAGCTATATATATACATGAGTGATAAATGTAATTTTTGTGGTAAAAACAACGACTTGATTCGAATCATACTAAGTATGAATCGATTCAGACATGTGAAAAAGGAGAAATTTGAAGCTATGAAAATTGATACGATTCAATGAACATTTGAATAGAATCAATTGTTTTTCATATGAAGATTGATACGATTCAAAATAGTATAGGCAAGGAAATGAATCTATTCAAAGTGACCAAACTAAAGATTGATACGAATCAAAGAACAATGATACGATTCATTCAGGCAAATCACAAGGCCAGATAACGCAAATGATATGAGTCAAACAATTTTGATTAGATTCAAGCATGATACGAATCAAAATATTCATGAAACGATTCATATTGACATGACCACCAAGAACCAATACCAAAGAACTCAAATGATACGAATCAACAAATAGTGAATCAATTCAAAGCCATAGAAAAAGGTGTTTAGCAACAAAATAAAACTTGACACACAAGACACTAAGATTATGGATGGCTAGGTGCTTTAAAAAATTCGCTAACTGATGAAAATTAGGGTAATTGAAGGAACTCTTGTAATCACAACATTGTAATCAAATTTCAATTTTAGTGAATGTAACAACACATTTTTCGCTATGATTATTTGATTTATTTATATGTGTTTAATTGCTTGATTTATTTGATTTACTAAGGTAAAGGGGATATGTTTGATCTACTTAATAAGCTATAATCTTGTTTTTCACTTATGGGTCATATTTGTTTTGAATGAATTACGAAATTGATGATTTGGATGTTAGTTTTCGTGCTCATAATTGTGTGGTTAATTGGGGTATATGAAAACTGTTGAAAATTTGTTGTTGATGCTTAAATTTCATTGTTGATATTGGATGAAGAAATTACTTTGAGATTTTAGCTTAAAATGGTGAAAATGATGATGTTGTTGTTGATTAATGATGAATTCATGAATCATGTGCTATGAATGTTGTTGGGTATATATTGGTGATGAGAATTCATGAATTTGATGATGACAAATGTGAAGTTTTGTTAAGTTATTGTATTTTGGTAATTTTTTATGAAAATGAGTCAAAAGTGAAGAAGTTTGATTTTAATGATTTTGAATGGATTGATGAAGTTGTTAGGTTGAGTTAGAGTGTTTAGAATTTCTGATTTGAAATCAAAGTTTTGGGTGTGAAAACGTTTGGTGAAAATTGAGTTTTTGAGTAAAAAGTTGTTTTAAGCACTTTTGAGAAATAAGTCGTTTTGGTGAATTGGATTAAGTTGTTTTAAGATAGGAAAACTTTGTTTTATAGAAGAACTTGAATGGTTTAAGTGATTGGGACGCGTATTCGAAAACATAATCGAAAACGGATCAAAAATCGGAATTTTACGCAAGAAAACGTGAAAGTTGAAAAATCAGAAAACCTGTGTTGTCAGACTGGCACGACCTTGCGCCCTGTAGGCACGGGCTGTGGATATGGTTCGCTGATGGTCTGCACGACCGTGCGTCCTGTAGGCGCGACCATGCGGCCTGTCATGTGCCTGGAAAATCCGATTTTCCGCTTTTTTGTGAACGTTTAAGCGTCTCTATGAGTCCCAAACACCGAAACCTAACTAATGATTGTAGGGTGTTTAATATGTTGGTTATCATGATGTGGTTGATTGTTCGTTTATTATGTGAAATGTTCTTTGTGAAACTATGTTGTTTCCTTGTGGTGATAATTGTTGATGTGAGTATGATGACGACTCTCTTGTTGATTATGACTTGTTGAATTGTATGGATGTAAATGCTTGATGATGCAATGGTGAATTTTGGTGAAGATATTATACGACGGTGTCAATTGTATATTTTGTCGATTCTTTATTTGAAAGTCCATGCGTTCATAGTCATGTCGAGTCTATTTATTGAAGAATGTAGTCAGAGAGAAACTACGTTATTTGGTGAAGAACGTAATCGGAGGGAAATTACGTTAGTGGAATCATACGGTAAGATTATCTCCGGAATTCAAAAATGGTACCACATGGATGTAGAAGTGTCTAGAACATTGCATGCACTTGAGAATAATTTGTGAAATGTGTCATACTTGACTATGTGAGTTGGTGATTATATACATTGGTGAAATTTGGTGAATGTTGTGATCATGTGGAATTATGTACTTGTGTATGTTGCTTGATACACTATGATAGGAGTGTGTGAATATTTCGACTGGAGTTAGAATTCTAGGAATGATAAGTATGCATATATTTAATACTTGAAATCCTTGAATGCTACTTATTGATTATATTTTATTATGTGGAATATTATCTAACCACCACTAGTTGTTTGTTTGACCGCCTGCCTATTTGTATGAATGGGTAGACGGCGTGTAGGACTAATTTTGCTTATTTCTTGTGAGTTGCTTGAGGATTGGCGTGGAGCTACCTCTTACCTTCTGCTTGAGTCTAGTTAGGCTATGATTAGGGTGTCGGGCATTTATGTTTTCTGACATTTATTCGTTCTTGGATTTTATTTGATGAGACTATGGTTATGTATATGAGACCTGAGACGTGGCATTGGATTTTATGTTCATGTATTTGAGAATTATTACATGTTTTGAGAAAACAAAGATGTAGCATCTTGAGTTCTTTTAATTTAATTGAATTAATTGCAATGTTTATTGCATATGAAGTTTAGGGTGTTACAATGGAAGTCCTTGATAAAGATGTTTTCTATCAAGAAGGGTGGAGGTACCCCGAAGCGAGGATAAAAGGGGAACCACTATAAATCCTAGTGTCTTTTCTCTTCCGGTTCCTCTTTTACTTTGTGTTAATTAGTGTATATTGATTTATGATAATTGTTTCTTTTTTTTTTTTTGCTTTCACACCGGTTTTCGACCCACCAAAGGTGGACGACCAATCCGGCTCGTGCGTAGAGGCATGCACACTGCCAAGCGTTGTTTCCCCTGGGAATCGAACCCGGTATTCCCCGGGTACGTCCTTAGAAGTAGCTCCTTTCCACTGGAGTCAAAGCAACTTGGTTTATGATAATTGTTTCTAATTGATTTGAATGTGATCAAAACTTCAATTATACACCTATTCTTGATTCATTGAATTAAATTTTCTTTCTGACTCAGTATTCATATACCTTGTGTTCTTTAGTAATAGCTTGATTTATTGCTTTTAGGTTTGGTTTGACAATTGTCTAGTTTTGTAAATTGTGTTGAGAATTATTGGTAATTGATTGTATTACGATTTAGCAATCAAGTAGAGTTATTGTTTCAGGAATTGCATATGAGCCAAAGACTTGGTCAAATACAATGACTCCAACTTTTCCCACACAGCTTCCGCAGTTGTCTCCTTCGCGACATCTCTCAAAAATGTGTCCCCGAGGCACAAGACAATGACACTCCTGGCCACCTCCACCATCTCGGGATTCTCCGCTTGTGACATGGTGACCGGCAACGTAGTCTCACCCTTCAAAGTTTTTTTACACTCTTTTTGTATCAAAATGTTTGCATCTTTACCTTCCATAACACAAAATCATTATCTCAGATAAATTTCTCGATGTCCCACTTTAAACTCGTGACTCTTATTTAATAAATTCATTCCTTTACCCCATTGTGGACGCCAAAGTGTAAGAAAACAAGTACAGCCTGCCAAAAAACCATAATAGAGGAGAAGAAAAACTAATAGGTTCCTCAATAGAGAAAACCAACGCCCCTACAAACTAACAAATCTAGCAGTAGACCTCCCAAAATCCCAAATCTATATACATAAACAATTTTGAGGATTCCAACACCACTCGTAATACAAACACGATGCCACCCTCAATCGAGACAAACTCCAATACCAAGATAAGGCCATAATTTTCTCCACCATGTCATCCACCCCACAAACTCCATTGTTGAATATCTTATCATTCCTCTCCTTCCAAGTCACCCATATCACGGCGTGCCAAACTAACCAAAGACTGTTCCTCAATTTTTTTCACCTTGTGTTGTCCAACAATTAAGGTGCACAAATAAATTTGGCAGAGTAGTCATATTTATTTGTAGCCACTTCAACACCTCCACCCAAACCTTCGATACCACCTCACAATGCAAAAAAAGGTGGGTCGTTGTTTCCTCCAAATCCCCACAAAAAAACACAATTTCTAGAACTCCCCTCATCCGGCACCCTTCGCTTCGCAAGATTCGACCTTGTTGGGATGCGGTCAAGAAGCAAAGTCTAAAAGAAAGCTAACACTTTCGACGGAACCCTACTCTTTCAAAGGTATCCAAACACCTCCTCCTCCTCCTCGCTGACTCCATCCTAAACTAGCAACACACTCATCCAAAAGTATAATATGGTTTAGAAGCTTCTTATCGTTCATTTTGGTTGCATGGAAAATTCTCAACTCACTTAAAAAATAAGAAACTTGTAGTGAAAATTGGGTTGTAAAAAAATACACTAATCTGGGTAGGGTTTTATTTTTATTTTTATTTTTTTTAAAGAAGAAGATGATGAAGATGGGATGAAGGACATAATGAAGAAGAAGAAATGTTCTTAAATATCCGAGTTTTACAATTTTGAAATAAAAAAGTTAAAATTATCTTATGTGACTTGCCACCTCATCAACTTTTTAATAAAAAATGGAAATAAGGGTTAAGTTGTGCATGTTTAAAAAAAACATAAATAATTGATCTGTTACCATTAAATAAGATAAAGGACATTTGAAATAATGTTGTCAATCTTTAAAATAATTAGAGAAAACAAAAGTGAATCATATTCATATGCAATGACCTTGCATAATTCTAAAGTTTCTATTCATTTCAATATATATGGTGCCTTTTAAGAAAGGCAATTACAATCACTATGATATAATTAACATTAACTAGTGTCTAGATATACCAAGCCAATGGACCAAAGGAAAACAGTAACGGACTTCAACTATGAATTTTATGTGCTCTCCATTTCTAGTAACTGGGCTACACTTCTCATAGTAGGTCTAGATTGAGGGTGTGTATGTAAACAAGAAAGAGCTAAATTTGCAACCAAAGCCAATTCCTTCAAAATGTTCTTTGGAGGAGAAGGTAAGCGAGGGTCTAAAATTTCTTTGAAGTCAATCTTTTGATCATTTGATGTTTGTATGTAAGAAACAAGATCACCAGGGTGCTTTCCTGTTAGAATCTCAAATGCTAAAACACCAAAGCTGAATACATCACATTTTTCTGTCACTGCCATTGTGTAA
>Ga0099826_10003452_pt1 | contig 10734 bp, 5 predicted proteins | sample Mtrugardesep15_FD_76830 | JGI IMG/M metagenome (GOLD analysis project Ga0099826, IMG submission 76830) | Root nodule microbial communities of legume samples collected from California, USA - M. trunc garden sep15 | ecosystem: Host-associated > Plants > Roots > Nodule | place: USA: California...
AGTCATTTATCAAATTTATTAAGTAATACTAATTTAACGATGTGATGCAATATAATATTAAAATTTGTTTATAGATTAACAAATTAAAAAAAATAACATTTAATTTGAAGTTGAAGGAAGAAGGCAAAATTTAATTTTAGGGGAAAATTTGGAGAGTTTGTTTTCAACGGTAAATTAGAAAGACTTTGTGAGAAACATCAGTAATGATTTTATTTAAAACACAACTATCACATGTAAGGTCCATTTATATTTGATATAATGAACTCAAGGTTTTCTTACAATGTTTTTCTTGCGTAGTGTACATGGCAGCTTTAACCGGATAAAAACCTACTATAATAGGTCAGTTAAATGGTCCAAGTTGAACCCAAAGTTTAAGAGGTGCAAACTAAATGGATCCTTATCTCCTTTATTATGGTTGATTTTATTAGAGAGAGCACTGTCTAGATATTGTCTCTTCAACTAACCATGGTACTTGACTTAACAGCCATTAATTCCAACTACTAAAGACCAACGAACTGAAATTTGAAAAACAAAAAATATGTGATTTAAATAATGGTATAGCTAGAAAAAGGAATTTTTTTTCCATCCCTTTTGTTTCGTTTCCTTCTGAATTGACTTAGCAACATAAATTTATGTTTGTATAATGTCCACTACTAAAGGTATTCTTGAACGGTTCCGTAAATAAAATGGTATTCTTGAATGATTGTTTATATCATAGATTTTGTTTATCATGGAAATTGATGTTAATGGAGAGTAAAAATGACAATGCATATGAAATTACTAACTCCTTTAATTAGGAACTTAATTTTGGTGTAAAAGGAGCAATGCCAACTTTGATATATTCTTTTTTTTATTTTAGGAAACTTTGATATATATTCTATTGTGCAACTGATTCTGCCAACATGTAAGGTACAAGAACATTTGGATTAAAACAGCCAAAGATGGGTGCAAATAGTGAGTAAAGATCCTCTACATTTTCTATAAGAAATGGTAATTTCTATTATTATAGTTTTGTAGTAAATACATAATATTATTGCACGTATTTTCAGAATATGTGATATTAATTAGACATTTATACATCATAACTATAATAATTGACTTTGTCATTTATTATAAGAAATGGAGAGGATCTCTACTCACGAAGAGTATATTACTCAAATCTTAATAAATGTAAGGACATATTTATTGAATTTGTATAAGGTTTCTGAATTGTTCGATGGATGTGTATATGTGGTTGGACACCTTCATTTATTAAGACTAAGATCCAAACTCATTTAATATGTATAAAAGCTCGATAGCAATGTAGAGATTAAACTCAATACTCGCGTAAGTCGTGAGTATTGAAGTTGTATTGGAGTCACATTTTATCAAAGTTCACATATTGTTCGATGTATAGTATGAAGTTGGACACTCTCATTTTTAAAGTATGATTTTACGAGTGATTCTCACGGTCAACTAACAATAATGAAGGGTGTTAGCGGTGCAGTATGAATGGGTTTTGTGGTAAAAAAAACATTATATACAAAGATTAAAATCGCATAAGATTCGATTTAATGTGGATGACTCCTCTAAAAATTCGACTCAATTAAATATTGTTTAATGTGGATTGGTTTTCGATTGATACAAATCATAATTATAAATACTCTATTAATACAAACATAAACATGTTGATGCAAAATATAACCTATATTTCAAACATATAAAAGAAATTATCGAACAAATTTACCTAATAAGTATTATTTAAAAAATAAAAAACCAACAAATAATATATTAAAGCTAATTTCATACCAATAAAAAAAGATAAAATGCTTTCAATAATACTTAATTTTTTGCGATTTTAATTTTTTTTTAAATTTATTTACGGTTTTCGTTTAGATGAATTTTGATATTAGTCCCCCTAATTTTCATATTTGCATTGCTTCTATGACTGAAATTGTCAACTACTATAGGCATAAGAATACAAAACATATTTAGGCTCTGAATTTGTCTGATTTATCTAAAAATATGAAGAGGTGAAGAATACAAAACATTGTGTCATCATTGAACTTTGGGATCAGTTTGCACTTTTGTGTCAGCTTCAACTGAAATAAATAAATTTATTCAAGAAAAAATATGAGAACATTTTTATAAGCATGAACAAAATGGTAAGGTAAATTAAGATGAAGTCATGAAAGTAGTACAAGAGGAAGGAGTTGGCAATTTGTGGTGGCAGGTTCAACTTGTTGCATCACTAGGTAATGCCAAATGTGGTATAATATTTAATATTGAAAACATTGAGAAAAAATTTCTCATTGACAACCGAGTAACATTTATTTCCACATGCATGTATGACATAACATTGCTATATACAATTATACATATCATTTTTTTATTTTCCTTATTTTTAAGTTGAAAATTCAAAATTGAGCTATTGTTGCTAGGTGCTACATATACAATACCAACTAACTTTATGTCATTTAATTAATTCCTGAGGCCAAAAAATAGGAATAGAAGTCCCACCCCTACCCTTTCCTGAATGACGTATACCTAAGTTGTTTGTTCTAAACTTCCAGAGCTGAGCTGTAAAGTATTGTGCCTCATACTGTAGCTGTAAATGCTATGTAAAAGATTGTGGTTATTGATCAAAAATAACGTGAAACTTATACTTATGTCAATCGGGTAGGTATAGAGTATATATGTAAGAAACTTGCCCTAAGACTTGAAAATTTTGGAGAAGCATATGCCCTAAAGATATCCTTAACCAGTTGGAATGGGCAGACATAGGTTGGAAAGTGAAATGGTGAATAACTTCTTGCTCTTTAACACATAAAAGTGAAAAAGATTAAAAAGAAAACTGTCTCACTTAATTTGGTTAGCGACTGCTTGTTGTATATTTAGTTCCAAAAGAATAATGTCATCTTAACACAAAAGTAATTAATTCTTGAAGATGGTTCATCGTTTGAAGTATTTATCATGGTTTTAGTTTATTTATAGGGAAGAGAGAAATAAAAACTGTTTTTTTATTGATAGACCAATCCACTTTCTTGTATTGTATTTAAATAATATGAATATAATTGGTCATTTTGTAATGGATTTCAAGTATCCTTTACTTAAATAATCTAGAGAGGTAAAAAATATATTTAATATAAAAAAAAATGCAAGGTCACGGGTTGAGTTATCTAAAAATAGAAATTTCGTATTAAAAAAATATATTTTTTTAAACTTTTGAAAATATGATTACATGAATCTAAGAGATATATACATCTCTGGTTCATTAACATGTGACTTAAAGACATGTGTTAGCATTTCATAAATAACAATTATGTTCAATGTTTCACCAATTTTATGAGATCGGGTAGTTTAATTTGTGCGCCAAGAAAAAGTAATTTAATCGGGGAAATTAACCTGATCGGTGAATTTATGAGCTCTCTTACAATTCCACAACATTGTAATTGTGATGTATTGTTTGTTTCAGATATTGTGTGATTCATTAGGTTTTTTTCTTTTATAAATGGTGTCTCGTTGAGTTGTACAGTGTGAGTGAGTGTTGTTTATAAATATATAAGATAGAGATCTCAACCATATTGTCACTCCTATCGGCCATTAAGTCCTAACAAGTATACTCATTAATTTTAATTTTGATATTAATTTGTAAGGGAAGAAAAAAACACGATTGAAGCATTTGAGTTTCTCTAAAATTTACAATTAACACATCCAAACACATTCATGATTGCATGACCCTTTTTTGACAAAATGATTTCATGAATTAATAATCTTACCATATTCCATTACTTTTCTCTATCAAGGCTAAATATTCATGAATTCGGTTCAACTTTCACAATCATCACAAATACATTTTTTACTTTTAACTTTTCATCTACTTTTTATCATGAGTTATTGAATGACAACCGAACCACACACTTAAACCTATTATGAACCGCTCAAACCATGCACATATAAATATATATGCAGCTGTCGTTTTTTCTTGATTTAGAGCAATACAGCAACCACATTCTTTGTCACATTGTAAAGGAAGGACTAGATGTTGTCACCGTTACCAGTACTAGTATGTGTTATTTTGATTTATGATAGTCACGTTCCTCCTTGACCTATAAAGTCACATTTCAACATAAATGCCGTTAAGGTTCGTGAATGAACAATGCCTTATAATTTTATAGATCATAATTAATGAAAGAGATTGTGAAGAAATTAAGGCTCAATAATACAAACACGCATAATAGACCTTCAATAATACACATAGGATAAGATAGGAGTCGTTTTGTGATAATAGCATAGTGTGGGTTAACTTAACCATTATTTGAAAAATACATTAAGATACATTTATCACAACGTAGTATACATTTATCACAAAAATGAGAATAACAAACCTAATTTTCTTTTATCCAAATTCCAAGGATAAATATTGAAGTGAAAAAATACAATATGTTCTTATGATTATATATATATGGATGACCAAAAAATTAAGATATTCCAAATTACAAATATAGTAAACAATGTTGTCAAAATACTTTTTTTGGACGATAGAATTTTAACGTTCTTGGAAGCTTTCAGAATCGACAAGTGTCCACACAAACTAACACATATGGGTTATTTTAGTGTTGTTTTATCTTATTCACACATTAAAATTCTTTTTTATTTTAATCACATTAAAATTCTTTTAACAAGTTCAAGTTCACAGAGTATATTAACCAATCTTTTAATATTTGTCTTTAGTGGTCTCAAAAGTACTCTAGTTAGTCTAGCATTTTTAACTATATATATGTTCTTAATTTATTGACTTTTTTATTGTACAATTAATCATAGAGACGATGAAAAAGTTCTCATCGAATTAAGTCAACTTTTTTATTGTTGACAGAACAGAATCATAGTATGCTTGGCGAGACAAAACTTGACCATATGTCACTTTTCACATTTTAATTATAGTTCAACGGTTCGAACAAACTTTGTGTGAAAATAAACCAAGAGAAAATTTATCGTGGGAAGAATGAAAGTAACTTTCACTTTTGTTTCCACCATATCACAGGATTCATGTTTTTTCATAGAAATGTCAATATTTCACTTTGTGTGATGAAGAAATGAACAAGATGATGAATATTGATTTTGTTGGATTTTGATTTTTGGATTTCTAGGTTTATATGGTGAAGATGATGAAGAAGATAGAAGGGAGAGGATAAAGATTGTTGAGTATGTTGGGTTTGATTAAAATTAAAAAAAATCGGTGATGTGGACTTGCCACGTCAGCCCGTAACAGCCACGTCAACTTCTTTTATCAAAAAAGATAACGGTGCAAACAATTGAAGAGTTAAAAGACTTATGTGTAAATAAAATAACGTAAAGGACTTATCTATTACAAACTTCAAACTTAAAGTATTTCTAATGTAATTTATAAATAAAAATAAATAAATAAACAATACAACTTATGTGCAGGTTTTCATGTCATAGTTAACAAAATTATGTCATTGTTTACCTTTTTTTTTACTACATATGTCATAGTTAACAAAATCATATCTATTATTGATTTTTGAGTAAAAAATTTTACAAAGTCGAGAGTAAATGAAAATGTTCATAATCCCAAAGACCAAATTAAAAGTAAAAAATAAGGGACCATTTAGAGATTTAATCGGTTAATTTTTCCTTCAATTACTGTTTGGACTTAGAAATTGATTATTCTTCCACTTAAACTAGTGAATTAATTGTTTTGTATCCAAATAAGGAAGTAAGAGTTTATTTTCATCGTGGTTAGTTGCACAATTTCTGTTTAGAATCATTAATTTCGACCCAACCTCTGCAATGGTTCAAATGAGAAGTAGCTTTTTGTGCAAGCAATAAAATGAGAGATAAAGAAACCAGGGTACACAGGTCGGTATGGTGCATATGTGTCGATTTTTCATGATATACAAATTCTGGACCACAAATATTGTGTTGCCTCAGAATATATGGTACCCAAAAATATAAAATTTTGAATATCCTAAATCTACGGGGACCCATTCCTTAGACAAAGATACCGACTACTGAGACATGTATATTTAATTGTGTTTGTTATTTTTTATACTTTACACGTAACCACGACATAAACCTCTAATATAATCTCATAAATAAATGAATCGTAAAACACACAAGTCCAAATAATAATTTTCAAAAAATAAAATAAAATACACTCATAACACTGATGAAATTACAAACAAAATTGATTGCAAAACCAGAATATATTCATAAAAGACCATATAAAAATAAGCTAGCTTCAGTAACTAATTGAAGCACCAAAATTTTAAGAATCCTATTTCAAGGGAGGGACTATACCTTGAAACAAAACACTGCCCCCTGTATATGGCACTTTTGCACACACAAAAAAAAAACACTATGCCTTTGAATGTCTTGAAAGCTCACAACTTAAAAAATTCATATCAAACCAAAAAATCATCATGCAGCCAGCAGACACGACTACCATCTTTTAATAGAAGAAAATCGCTATTTGTTGAAGATTGAATTTCTTCGCTTACTCATCTTTTGATGAACTTGTATATCGATTTCCATTATCCAGTGAGGTTATGTTAGATGAAGAACTAGATGAAACAGAACTGCCAACAGGAACAGCATTGGTGTTGTTTTGTGATGTGTGTCTCTGAGGATTGTTAGGTGCAGGGTTATTTCCTTCTTCTGCTAGTCTTTTCATAAGGTTCATGATAGTTGGAACAAACTTGGTAGCCAATGAAATGACTCCGGGAAGCTGAAAGCAAGAAAAAGAAGAAATAAGGCTACCGTATGATACAAAAAATTGAATAAACGGTTGGCAAGACCAAAATAACTCAGCTAAAAAAGTACTCCGTGTGTCTCATATTGAGACGTTTGAAATATTTGCTTTCCTCATACTATTTGTCATTGTTTAATTGTATCTCAACTCAACTCACCTAACTATTTCACTAACTACTACGTAGTTTGGTATACTCAATGGTTTTCTCAAGAAATGTACATAATTTAAACGACGTTTAATATCCTTAAACGGGCTTAATATGAGACGGCGGGAGTATTGACTATTGATGCCTCAACAACTTTGAACTCTACAGAATGCCTAGTGAGATTATTGGCTATAGGTTGCAAAGACACTCAAGCAGGCAAGAGAGACACGATAAATATGAACATTGGGATTGAACAATAAATTATAAAGATAACAGTAAAATATACTCACCACTCCATGACGAAATTCACCAGCAATGTTAAGTTGCACCCACAGGGCTTTAATGAGAAGAAAACCAACAAAGATGACACCCAAATACAAGGGATTTCTGCCACAAAGAATGACAAACATGGGTAAGATCAATTGAATAAGATCACTTCAACAAACATGTGCTCTATGCAACATTCTTATGTAACTAAAATACCGTCAACTAGTTTGTCCAACACAAAAAATATTTTTATTTTAAAGTTACTACTTTCACATTGTGCAACTGCTAGAGGAGAGAGATACAGAAGAGCAAATGAAAACAAACAAAAAATTAATTAATTAAAGCAAGAAAAAAGATATCATTTGAGAACAGTTGACACGCACTTTAGAAGGGTCATAAATTCATTGAATCCCAGAATAACCAAAGCAAGTATTGCCCATGGGGGAGGTAACCAGTTGTTATGACGCTTGTTGGCCTCCTGAAAATGCAAAGAAAATTACATCAATAAGTAAAAAATAGTAAGACTAAAACATTTTCCCAAGATTACAAAATTTTAATGCCTTGACCATATGTGCATCCATTATCAATTATAGTTATTAAACTAACCATTTTAGCTTTTAACAAATCATTATGTACTGATGCCATGTAGAACCTAAACAATACTACAAAAGAGCAAAATACTTGGGACAATACCAACAACTTTTTATATACAGGGAAAATAGAGCATGAAAACATAGTCCAGCCTAGATGGCTTAAGCTACAAGTTTCAAATATATAAAATTCAAAAAAAAAATGTCATTAGGATTTAAATTATTGTTGATTTTGTCACAACAAATTTTCCATTCTGTCACAGCAACATTCAAAATCTCTTAAAAAAGGGGAAACATGGTACCTGTGCAGAAATGGCTTGAGAAACACTGTACTCTGTCTCCATCTTGAATTGCCTCCACAAAGATTTGCACTGGACAGGTGTAATTAATGTTTTAGATGACGGAATCTGCATAAGAAATTCAATCACGACAACCGATTAGTGCCCAATATAGAAAGTGTTCTCAAACATCACTCAAGGAAACCCAGTAGGTAGGCATTATTGAGGTCCAAAATATATCCTCATGTCAAAACTTCTTGAGATGTATTCCTATTTGCCCAATCAAATCACTAACTGATGCCAGTTAATCAATCACACTCATTTTATCCCATAGAACAAGCAAATAGTAACAACAAAAACGCACCTGTTCCCAACTGCTAGTAGCTAGTGGATCAACCGCTGTGATGCTCCTACTTTTATTAGCACTGCTTGATGAATCCAGCAATGCAACTCTTAATGTTTTCTCAATATCATCTTTATCACCATCATCCAAACGAAGTGCTGCCATAACAGATAGCAACTTCAAAGACTGCAAAAAGTTAAACTTGGTTAAAAAGAAAACAAAATGCAATAGAAACTCAGTAGCAAAATAAGATTTGTAATTGTGTCATACAGCAGAGCGGGCAGTTTTAGTGATGGCTCGAATATCTTCATTCCCCGTCCAAACACGAGGCATTGAATCAGAATCATGGCTAAATAACATTGTAAACCTGTTTTCAAATATAAGGTGAGTGTCTCTACAGAAAACAAACAAACGGTAAAAAAGTCAACTTGGATGTTATAGAAGTTTTAATACCTGTCCTTCATACGGATCAATACCCTTCCAGCTTCTTCCCTAGCCTTTCCTTCTACCACACCCCTTGCATAATCCTCTAAACTCAAAATCATGCTTTGTCTGGTTTCTTCATCCATATCAAACCCATTAAGCGCAGCAGAAAACCCTAAAACTGCTGATTGAATCTCACGCTTAAGAAGGCTCCTTACTGATGGCCAAGTATCACTATTAGCTCCATCTAAAAGAGCTTCGACAGGTCCAGACAAAGATACTTTCAGTTTTTCCTGGAACAGTATTATTATCAGAAAATTTTCCAAGAGGTTAATGATTCAACTTCATGAAATAGAAACAAACCAGCTGGCATGACTCAATAAAATTTCATAACCTACATACTTAAATTATTCCAGTCACCAAGCATGGGAATTGGGCAGCATCTTATACTTTTTCTTTGCCATTATTGATGGATAACATATTTATGACAACATAGAACATACATAATATAAATCCCTTTCTCCTAAGTGAATATATTGTAGGTGGACACTATTGCTTAATTTTAATCTCATTTTACCAGGCTAAATATTTCAACATCGATCTTCTCGCACACATATATGAAGAGGAAGATTAAAGACTTCAAAATGTGATTTTTTATACCAATGTGTAAAATACTAAACATGAACCTTCGTTATATTAATACTAGGCTTCTCAGACTCATACTACTTAAATAAGAAACAATCATGAAATATAAAGAAATATGAAAATCAATCCTAAGAATCTAAAGATACAAGCCTTACTAATCTTGAAAGACAATCCCTTAAATATTCATAATCAATGATGAACACATACCTCATATGAAGAAGTAAGTTCAGAAATCTTAGCTTCACGCACAGATGCAACATGTGCATCAATATCACGCAGCAGTTTCTCTCGTACTTTAGATGTATCCCAATTTGTTAGTTCAATAACAACATCTGCAGTGATGGTATATCAGTCTCATGTTGTAATTCAATACAATAATAATATGCATACTTGCAACAAAAATTATCAAGTTAACTTCTCAGATAGTACATCAGTCGAATGAACCAAATCATGGCAACTAGCAAGTGTGCTCCCGGCGCCAAATCAATAATTATTCAGTTTCCTGTGTATCCAGTGATCTTATTTCTCTTTCCAGTGTTGATAGGACACGGGATGAGAAAGTTAACTCAAAAAGACAGTTAGCACAGCAGTTGGCTGGGTCTATAGTATGGGGAGTTTATGTTAAGAGAATTAGGGATAGACAAAACGGGAATATCCACATGGCTTGTGTAAGGGAAATTATGTTATAAGGATGCCAAGCAGAGAGGAGTTATTTAGTAGTAGGAATATTTTATTAGTAATATATAATAAAGATATTCTCTGAATAATATCTCCTAAGTAATATATAATAGAGATAATATCTTCTTAGTATAGATATTCTCCGAATAATATCTCCTTAGTAGTATATAAGAATAAGTTCTAGGGTTTGAGAGGCTATGATAGAATAACTTTCTGTTAGGGCCGGAGTAGGAGTGTAGGACACCTCTCTGTGTTGGAACTAAGCTCTGTGGGTAGATAGACTTTCCATTCTGCTACTGTTACTATCGATCCATCAATAAAATACCTCAATTCATCTAATTCTTACTTATTACTCTTTAGTTTATGTTAATTCATTTGCTGATCTGCATCAAGTGTAAATCATTTCATGTTCCCTAATAAACAGTATAAAGAAAGTTTTTATTACCTGCACATGTTTTATCAAATTGATCCACAGAAGACTCGATGCAATTATTAGCAGCTGCAGAAAACCTTTCCCCGCCTTTCAAAGCCTTTTCAAATGTCTCCTTGAATTTGTCCAAAGTTACAGATCTAATATGTCCCAGTGCAGATTGGTAAGCTGGTTGGACAAGCTA
>Ga0099826_10003454_pt1 | contig 10733 bp, 2 predicted proteins | sample Mtrugardesep15_FD_76830 | JGI IMG/M metagenome (GOLD analysis project Ga0099826, IMG submission 76830) | Root nodule microbial communities of legume samples collected from California, USA - M. trunc garden sep15 | ecosystem: Host-associated > Plants > Roots > Nodule | place: USA: California...
AGAGGAGCTCCGTACAGAATTGACACGTACTGATATCATCAAATGTATACAATCTGAGAGAGTCAGGTTTCGAGGGGTTAATCTTTCTGGCATCGACCTCTCTAAACTGGTAAATTCTTGGACTATATATTATGTAAAATGTATGTATCTGTGTACTTGTAAATCAAAGATCGTTATTACTTGGATATGAGTTTTGGAGAAAGCTGTGCATTTTCTTTTAGCCATTATAGATATAGCCCCTCCAAACTTTGCTTTATCTAGTGTTCTGTAGCTTCAGCTCTGTTAATACTTGGAAGTTGTAAGCTTATATATGTGAACAAAGTTATTTAAATTAACTTGTGTTCATATTTATCTTATCTTAAATCTTAAATATTATACAATTGTAGCATTTGAAGAATGCACCAAAGGATGGCATTAATGTGTTTCCTTAGGTGGAGAAACTTATTTCCTTAACCATATTTTTAGAAATTAACATAATGTAAGACAGAGATCTAAGTCATCATATTCAATAGAGTTTTTAAATGGTAAATTTATGCAGGGTAATATGCCCACTAACATCCACCCTTACATTGATCTCTTGAATTTTGGATTTTCAGGATTTATCATTTGTGGATTTCAGCTATGCTTGTCTTAAAAATGTGTTCTTTTCACGAGCAAATCTTCAATGTGCAAAGTTCCGGGTAAGTATGAATATAACCAGTCTTCATACTTAGGGGTATCAATTTAGCCAGTTCATTCAAGCGTGTGTGTGTGTGTGTATAATATGAGGCAAGTTAGGTTTAAAATTAAGCTTGAGCTTAATTTAATTCAGACCGTTTGTGAGTTTAGACTTTCAATAGTTTTAACACAGCTTATAATCCAACTTCATTGTCCAGCCAAAGGATACCTGTCCTTAACATAAATATATTGATGTAAACTATGAAGCACGGATACGGACACCGGACACGACACGTCGACACAACCAATAATTTGAAAAAATCACATAATTCAGTGTAATTACAAGTGTTAGTGTCGTGTCGGTGTCAGGCACGACACCGGGACACACCTAATCTGAGGAGTGTCTGTGCTTCATAGGATGTAAATGATTGGTTTTTCTTTTTGTTGACAAATGTAGATGATTGGTAGTGATGCGATCACCACATATTTTCTTGATTACAATATTTTGGTGCTATTGATCACATCACCATCTAGATTTAATTTTAATTTACAAGTTGACCTTAAACCTATATGATTTTATAGGATGTTGATGCTGAGGGCGCCATCTTTCATAATGCAACTTTGCGTGAGTAAGTCAATCAGAAAACTATGCTACTTAATTGCATACATGCTTGCAGGCCTCTTAATTATTTCATCTTTCCTAGGGAAGATGTGAATTTACTGGGGCAAATCTTCGTGGTGCTTTATTGGCTGGGACAAATCTTCAAAGTGCAAATCTACAAGGTCTGTTTTATATTATATGCTTTTTAGCAATTCTGATGTTTGGAATCTATACAGTATTACCTCCTCATATTTCCTTGTCATTTCTGCTATTTTGCATTTAACCAAACAACAACCAAACAATAACCATACAACAACCAAAACTTATCTCACTATGACATGGATCAATCTATTGGAGTATATTAAAATAGCAATTTTTTTAGTAAAACTGTCTCTTAATTTGTGACTGGCCCAAATTAAGATGAGGCCGAAATTAAGATGAGAGAGTTTACCAACTGTGCAAGTTGTGGTATAATGCGATTCCCTATCGTAACCTTAAAATATTGCCAACTCACATCTCACTCCTAATTAACCAAAATCCCCAAAGCTACCCTCCCCAACTCAAGTTTAGAATTTACTCCTGAGGAATATTTAATCCACAAGAAACATGCATTGTGGCAATATAGCTCTTGGAGGTTCCTAGTAAGTATACCCAATACCAAATTTAAAGGTTCTGTAATTGGTCCATGCTCGAAACATACTTTTTGTTAATGCAATCTTCTGTTACACTTCAATGAGTTTGCATTCTAGTTTTTGCCCAGATCAATATATATCTTCTGTTCTTCCCTACCGACATTAGATGGTTGACAGAACAGGCATGCTTATATGTATAACAAAGACAGGAACTACTTTATGTTATGAATTAAATTGTTTCATTCTATCTTTTCTTTATTCAATATGAATTAGGTTAGTTTAAATCAGCATTATGCTTGGCTTTTTGGAAAATGATATTTAGGGTTAATAGTGTTTTTCACCGCTATAATATATGCCATTTCCGGTTTTCACCCTTATGAAATTTTCGTTTTGATTTGCACCCTTGTAAAATTATTTTTTTACGGAAAACCCCCCTCCCCCATCCAACTCACCAAATTAGCTTACGTGGCGCTGACTTGGCGTTTTTTTAATTTTTATTTATTTTTAATTAGCCACATCAGATTTTATTATTAAAATATTGAAATTTAATTTTTAAAAATAATATAAGTTCACTTATATTAATTTAAAAAAATAGAAATTAATTTATGAAATTAAAAAAATTGTAAAAATTCAGGAATATTTCTAAAAAAAATTCTGGAAATTTTTTTTATTACCAAAATTTTTATTTTTTGTTTAAAAAAAAGAAATTTTAAAAATTAAAATTTTTTCCATAATGTTTTTTATATTAAAATTAAAATCTGGAACTTTTAAAAATTAAAATAAAAAAACTGTAAAAATTCAGGAAATTTTTATTTTTTGTGTAAAAATATTAATTTTTTTTAATTTTAGAAATTCTGACCTTTTTAAAAATTTTGAAAATTAAATTCCAAAATTTGCTTATTTTTTTCGAAATTAAAAAGATTTTAAAAAATTTTGGAATTTAATTTTCAAAATAAAAAAAAAGCAAATTTTAAAAAAGGTCAGTTTTTTTTTAAAATTTTTTCAACAAACAAATAATCTGGAAAAAATTTAAAGTTTTAAAAATCTGAATACAAATTTAGAAAAAATTTGGTTTTTTACACAAAATAAAAATTTCCAGAATTTTTACAATTTTCATATATAAAAATTATGGAAGAAATTTAAATTTTTTAAATTTTGTTTTTTTAAATAAAAATTTTGGTAATAAATTTTTTTTCCAGATTTTTTTTAAAAAAAAAAATCCTGAATTTTTACATTTTTTTATTTTCCAAAATTAATTTTTTTATTTTTTAAATTAATATAAATGTACTTATATTATTTTTTGGATTTTTTAAAATTTTTAAAAATTAAATTTCAATATTTTAATAAGAAAATCTGATGTGGCCAATTAAAAATAAAAAAAACGCCAAGTCAGCGCCACGTAAGCTAATTTGGTGAGTTGGATGGGGGAGGGGGGTTTTCCGGAAAAAAATAATTTTATAAGGGTGCAAATCAAACCGAAAATTTCATAAGGGTGAAAACCGGAAATTGCATATATTACAGGGGTGAAAAACACTATTAACCCTGATATTTAGGATGCAATGATGAACTTGATAAAAGATAAGGGACATATAAATAATAGCTAGTACTGTGGCCTTGTAGTGTGTGCATTCATATTCCTTACTATTTATGTGAACAAATGCAGTTTGAAAACCAAGTCCAACTTTCGAGGTTACCTTCTTATGGCATCCAGCATAATATTTTTAATTTGCTTTGTAGTAGTATATGGAACATTATTCCCGTAAATGTAGTTCATTTGTTTTAAACTGCTCTTTTGCAGATGCTTGTTTAGTTGGTTGTAGCTTCTGTGGAGCAGATCTGCGATCTGCACATCTACAGGTTTGCCAGACTTGAATCTTTATATGATTTATAATTTAAACTTATTTATATCTTTCATGCTGTTCTTTTTGTTTTCTAAAAGCTTGTTATTTTTGTGCCATTTTTTTTTCCTTATGTGTGAGGTTCATCATATATATTAGAAGCTTGTTTATTTTTGTTAATTTAGTAATCAAGCATATTCTCCTGTCTGTCATTTTCTTTAGAAGTGGAATGTCTAAACTAACATCAATATTGTGTTTTCCTCGAACTCCTCTTAAGATTAAGAGCAACTTCAAAAGTCTTTTTCAACTAGGTATAGTCAATTGCATGAACCAAATGACAATAAAATCATATATCATAAATCTAATCTAAATGATTTGGCCTTTAGTTTTTCTTGGTTCGTAATTGTTACTCCTATCTAATCTAATAACTGATTATCCATGCCTGCATAGACTATTGTTGTAATGCTTAGACGACACTCTGAGTCAATGAAATTAGTTTATAAATCAATTAAATGGTGGACTGACCACCTTAATTTGGTGAAATCTTTGCTTACATTTCATTTTAATTATTAAATGTATAGTGACAAGTGAAAGTATATATAATATCTTTTTAGAGGATGATTTTTATTTCATGTGATGGGTTTTAGCTTGATACAAGCAGCCCTAGTGTTGTGTGTTGATTAAAGGTTTGATGATTAATTACCCGGTACTTTTTAACTCCACAGAATGCTGATCTTACTAATGCCAATCTGGAGGGAGCTAATCTGGAAGGAGCTAATTTAAAGGTAAGATATCAAGAACCTATATTGGTGAAGTAATAGGATTGCAGATGTTTTGTGCGAAAAAAAGAAAAAAAGTGTTGATTTCTGCACTACTCACCTAGAAGATTATCATTTATCACCATGTATTGTTAAGAGTATTTTATGTACTTTTTTTTTTTGCTTTTAGTATACATTTGTATACTCTTCCCAAGACCAACACATCTTATGCTGTAGTTGCTGTCTACTTGTGCAAAATATTGGATAACATAAATTTATGTAATTGCAATTTTGAGACTGATATTTGTAGCAACTAGCAAAGCTTTGCTTATTATTCAGGCGCCATATATGTATTATTGCTGAACATATAAACATGCTCATATATGTTAAGTAAATAATCAACCTTGGCACAACAATGAGATTAATGCATTCCAACATGGGGTCGCAGTTTATTATCATAGAAACAGCGTCTTTGCTCATGGTGTAATGATTGGAGTCTTGTTCATTGCACTACCCTTTTTAAACACCAACCCCTTGAGGTTTGACAAAATTGCAGAAAGGTGTCCCTTTTTGTTTGAAATTCGTTTACCACTCGTTAAATGAAACAATAAGGATGATATGGTTATATTAGGGAGATCTTTGTAGTTTTGCAAATATAAAAGTTTGCAAATATAAAAGCTCCTGTAATTTCGCTAAACATAATGTACAACCTATAAAATTACTGTTATTTATAAGTTAAGTTTCTTCATTGAAATCATTTCAATGGCTTTGTGAAATGTTATTTTTCTATTTTGGCTTAGTTGATTGAAATCAATTCCCTATATCTCAGGGTGCAAAGCTGAACAGTGCAAAATTGAAGAATGCTAACCTTCAGCGAGCTTATCTGCGTCATGTCAATCTTCGAGATACAGTATGTCTTTGATATTATCATATTCTTGATCAGCTAATCAGCATTTCCTTTTGACTATGTTCACCTGCTGTGGTCCTGATTTTGCTATTTTGAAAATTCCAATTCCTATTAATATGATTTTCTGAGGGGAAATTTGTGGTGTATTTAATTGCATCTGCCAATAATGAGCAGATACCTGTGCAGTTTGCAACAATTGATTTTGAAAATGTAGTTGTAAACAAGTTGAACACAACCACTACAGTTGGGCTCCCTGCAAAACAGGAAATCCTTCTGTATTGGCTTTTAGAAATAATTAGTTAAATCACGTATAATGCATAATTCTATATAACAGCCGAAACAGCACAAGTTTTTGGCAATAGAATGAATAGTTGAATACAGTGTTGTCAAATAGCGGCTATAAAATAGCAGAATTTAAACAAGTCACTATATTTCCGCGATACACTATTAGTATAGTACAAAGTGTTGTCGAATGGAAGCTATAGCGACACTATAACACTGTAGTATAGTAGAATTTGAACAAACTGCTATTTTCCTCGATCTGCGATTGTTGTCAACACTGGTTAAAAAAGTACCTACCTTATAGAATCACATTGAAAGTTTTCAATTTCTCTTTAGTTTGATGCTCCTTTTATTTATTTATGTTTTAAATTCAGGGTTTTTGGCGAAATCGCGTGTTTCCTGATTTCTGTTGTCCTCTGGACAACTAGCATAAATTAAGCCTACACAAGGAAATAACATGTGGAAAAAGATGAAAAGTTTATTCATATGTTCAAAATATATGATAATCTAACATTTTTTCATTCCTTTTTTATCAATCAGGACTTGGAAGGAGCAAAGCTTGATGGTGCCAATTTGCTCGGAGCAATCAGATAATATTTGGACTGATTTGGACTGAAGAGTTAAGATAATAATATTGAGAAGTGGGGATGTGGTTAAAGAATGTCAAGATGAGTTAACTTGAGAAGTTGAATCTTGTTTTGACAGTACTTAACTATGCTGCTCATGAAGTTGTGCAACCGGGCTTGTTGACAATCTTCTCTAACATGCGGTCTTTGTAAGGAGGAAGCCATTTAGGCTTTTCTTGTTCATATTTAGTATTTGCTTCTATGGTTTGTTAATTTGTTTGTATCTGGTGAAAGAAAATTTCAATATTACTATTTATTTTAATATGTGAACCATCTTGTGTATAGTACTGTTTCTGATGACAATTATGCATGATGTGTGTTAAAAACCTCTTAATTGTGATGTGAATATTTTCCTTTCACATTTTTTTATCAACAATCTTTCTTTAATGTCTGCACTAGACACTCGAAAAATCACTAGACTTGACAAACTCTTGAATGCAACTCTACTGCTTTGTTTGGATCAGAATTGAAAGTGGAAGGAATGAAAGTGAGTAGAAAATATAATGATTTTTTAGTTGTTTGGTAGAAGTGAAAATAGAAGGGAAGTGAAAGAGTACTTATTTTCATAAAATTTTCTTATTTATTTTATTCTTTTTTGTTGAATCAACCTTCTCAGTTTTATTGAATCGCAACTCTTGATTTGTGTATTCTAGGAATATATTCATCCATATATGGATGAATTTAGAATATTGATGCCCATTTTTGATAATTGAAAAGAGTAGTTACAAGAGGTTTTTTCAATGCGAAGAGGTCGATGTTGTCTAAAGTAAAAGTCTTATCTTTATTTGGGACATGGACAATTGTGTGGACTGAAGGGCTTACCATGTGGTGTATTTAGGTAACGACACAAATATCAAAATTCAATTGGAAGAATTTAAATCTTAAATTTTATATCATTGACTAATCAAGAGTTTGTAAGAATTCCTACAAATTGAAATCATACCAAAATTTTTAGCAGATTTCATAATGATAGTATCAAACACCTTTCTCCTCACAATCAAAATTCCACCACCAATCAACACAACCCTTCCTCCAATAAACATTTGCCGCAACACCAACCGCATTAAATTTCATTGCCTTCTTCTATTTTTGACATCCAATTCCATTGCTTTAGCCTTAATTATCTTCTTTATAGCCAAAAATCAATTGCAAAGACTGTAAATTACTATTTTTGCGAAAAGGCCATGTTTAGAGCAACACAAAATAACTTGGATGGACTCTCTAAAATAGGTGAAGCTTGTGTTCAAAGGTGGTAAAACAAACATGCGATATGGATATTAAGATTGCTCTTTAGGCGGCTAGTAAGTGTTCACAAGCAGCTCAAACTTCCTAAAATACCGCCATCGGAGTTAAAAACCGTTCCGCGGCTAACAATAATTAAAATCGATACCAAATATTTTTTACATCGGATACAAGTTTAACCAAGCTAAAATGTCATAATTCGCTAATTGGAACAACTTGTTACATCTGTAACCCATTTAACAGTTCTAAAAGGTCATACTTTTTGAACCAATAAGAGTTTTGCCTAGAAACATGGATACTTTTTAGACCGGTTACTTAATTAACTGATCTAAGATCAACTATATAAAGGAGATTTTTTATTACAAAATTAGTTCAATATTTTGACCCTTATTTTCTCTCTCCTCTAAAAAAAATCTATTTTTTGAGAAGCTACTCTTAACAGCTTCTGATTTGAAATTGATTTTAGATTTTGATTTTTTTAAAAACCGTAACAATCGGATGCAATACTCTTAAAAGTGATTTTTTTTAGAAAATCTATAACGAATGGGCTCTAACTTAAGCGCTTTTATTTATTAAAAGTTGTATAAAAAAACTTCCTTAAAAATATTAAGATCAAATCTTTCTCTTTTTTTCTCAATCTTCATCTCTCTCTCTCTCTCTCAATCTCCATAAAGGTATGTGTTAGATGATTTTGATACTTCACATTTTGTTCTATCATTTGGGAATTAGGGTTTACAGAAATTGTCTTGCCTTTGAACTGTTTTAATGAAATTGATAGTTCTAGGGTTAAATTTGAAAAATCAGGGAGCTGGTGAAAACAATTTCTGGATAATAATGATGATTGTATGTGTTAGACTTGCACAATCACGAAGCTGGTGAAAAATACTAGGAATTTAGACAATGTCTTATACCTATTAACTGAAAATAAACTAGGAATTTAAAAGAAATGAAGCTAAGGATGAATAGTTGAAAATACAAAAGTTGTGAAGATTGGCCTAATGACAATATAATAGCTTTAAAAGCTGCTGGATTGATTTGCATCTCAAAATAACAAATATGAAACATGATTATATCGTAGACATAATGAATCCATGTCTTCAGGCCTATGAAACTTAATATTAGTGACTTTTTTTTAGTAAGGCCTAAAAAAACTAGCAAAAAAGGCATAACCTACAAATCTCTGGCTTAAAACAAAAAGACTCATTTTAAAATTTGACTTAGCATACTTTGGTTCCACACTTGTACCTTTCATAATCATGTATGTGCTTCGTGATTTGACTATAAATTGTTATGTTTCGCATCTGGTTTGTAATTGATTTAAGTCTCAAAATCAATGAAATTTGTTTTAATATGAATATGATAGGATTTGTTCAATACTGAACTTGTGTTGTGATATTGAATTTGGGATTTTGTGTTAGAATGACATCTTCTCATATGAGATAATTCATGTTAGAGAATGTAACAAGATGTAAATATAGAAAGTCACATACTAAGTGACTTACATAACGAAGGTTCACACCTTCTAAAATGATAGATTTTTATACACTTCAAACAAGGAGGTTGTTCCGAAAACATTATAGAAAGTCACATACTAAGTGAATTATTTATTACTCGTTACTGAATCAAATTAACTTAATAAATGATGATTAAAATAATAATTTTTTATTGAATAGCATAATAAGATAAAGCTAATTAAGAACTTCCTTCCCTTATGATCAAATCAAATTGTAAGAAGAAAAACATCGGCATTCACAAATTTAAGTCAAAATTTTTGTAATTGATGTTTAATCTTTGTACTTAATTTTAGATTGTTGTTGAATCTTTATAGAGAAATGCCTGGAACTGAAAAGGAGAAGAAGAGGTTTGTAACTGATAAGGGGAGGAAGAGGAAAGAACTTACTAAAGCTCACACACCTCACAAAAAGACGGTCAAGAACAATTCAGATTCCAACGACGAAATCGTCGTATGTGAGGTTGGTTCCTAAAAACCCCCAAATCCCCTACTAGGGTTTCTTTTTGCTTTTTTTTAATCTTTTTATTTATTCATATTGATTTGTTTAACGCAACTTGGGACAACCAGGAAGGTTTTTGTGAAGCATTGGAAGGGAGGAATTCAAATCGACATTTGCAAATTTTACATCAAAGATAGCAAGCAGATGCCTGCCAAAAAGGCACTTGAATTCATTTTTTCGTTGTTTATGATATGTTGTTATAATGGGTTGTTTGCTTATCTTTATATAAAGTGATTGGTAAAGTGTTTAATGGAATAGCAAATGGACATTGGACCTGATTTTGTTTATCAATTTTAAAAATTATCACCGATTCAATTCAATTCAATTTTATGGAAATTTTGGTTAACACAACATTTGTTGTATCATGTTGATGAAATTCAAAAGCCTAAGGACAACAAAGGTTTTTAAAAAAAAGGTTTGTGAGCTACATTTGGGTTGGAAATTTATGTTTGTTTGCTTCCCTTTCCCTTTATTACCAGGCTCATTCTAGGGTGGATGAGCTTGATAGGTCTTTCACAATGGAAGAGTGTAATATACAACTAGATTATGATGTTCCACAAGTATTATGATGCACCACCAACACCTTATACATGCCTTTTCTCTATCTTAGCTTTCTCTCTCTTCTCATGTTTGAGTTTGCCCAGATTAATGTACTATAACAGGTTCTGTAGGAAGTTGCTTTCCCCTACCTTCAAATCACCAACCTTTCCTAACAAATTAACAAATCTCCCAAACAGTATCTCATAATCTTAGTGTCTCATCACCATCCAGGTATTGTGTTTTTTTTATCAGATCATTGTTTCTTTGTTTTGTTGTAATTTCACTATTTGAATCTAGTTTTATTTTGAATAAATAATAACTCTTTTGTTTTTGTGTTGCTTATTATAGAGTTCTTTTGAGTGCTTTACCAGATTCCATTATCTCATATATCTTCATTTCTGGTTAGTATTTCTTTCTCTATGTTATTATTTTAGTTGAATTTGGATTATAATATAAGGTTTCTATTGTTTTGTCTTCAATGTTTTTGGATTTACGGGTTTTTCAAAGTTTTAACGTTTTTTGCCCTAAAATTTATATTTTTTCAGTATAAGTTTTGGCTATTTGTTTGTCCTTTTAAAGTTTAAGCTAAAGTTTAAGTCTTTTTTCTATGGTAATTGAATGGAAATAAAAAAAATACT
>Ga0099826_10003455_pt1 | contig 10732 bp, 6 predicted proteins | sample Mtrugardesep15_FD_76830 | JGI IMG/M metagenome (GOLD analysis project Ga0099826, IMG submission 76830) | Root nodule microbial communities of legume samples collected from California, USA - M. trunc garden sep15 | ecosystem: Host-associated > Plants > Roots > Nodule | place: USA: California...
AAAAGTCAATTTATTGTAATTTTAGAATTAGTAGTAGTATTAAATAAGGGTATATATGGAAAAAAATAATTAATGTGTGTTGTAATTTGAAAAGGGGTTATATTTAGGGACAAAAAAATAAACAAAAGGGGGTTATATTAAGGGACGGAGGGAGTATTTCATACTCATCCATATTTTGTTATTTAACGTTAGCTTACTTATCTCATTTTTTTTAAACAAATAAATCCTTATTTATTAATTTTGTTAAGTCTTAACCTAATTTTTTTTTCTCCACTAATCTTTTATTAGGTTTTCAACAACTTTATCCTAAAATTTTGGCTCTAAATTTACATCATATATGTTTTTCATTTCTCTCTTTAATAACCGTGAATATGTTTCAAAGCAAAAATTTAATAGTTATCTTAATCCTTATCCTTATTATTTATTAATTTTATTAGGTTTGCAGCAACTTAACTTATTGTTTCTGTAGATTTTTTTTTTACAAGTTTTTTGTTGTACACTTATTTAATACGTTTACCAACAGAATACCCTAATTTCCATACAAACTCGACTACCCTAAATAATTTGTTAGGAACCATGAACTGCATTAATTTTTTATGTTTAACTATAAAAGTAATAAATAAAATTGATCTGTGCAACAATATAATTTTGTATTATTTTTATTTTTTGTCTTTATAATTTTTTTTATTATCATTTGATTGTTATTTTGTATCTCTAATAATCTAATTTGCGTTTATTGATCGACCTATGATCTTACGGGTTAAAGATTATTTATTGGTATCTATTATAGTCGAAAAGACTCGTGCGACGCATGAGTCAAAAGTCTAGTGGATTGCTCAATCTCAAAAAATGGATAGACACTTTTCAGCATTAGGTTATAAGTAAACAATTCGTGATTTTATAATATTATTGGAAGGAAAAATAATTAAATTGTTTTATTATAAGTAAAACAAAAAGGGTGCTATATTTTGTCAAAGAAAAAATAATTAAATTGTTCGAGCAATTGTCGAGCATATAATGTTGACATTTTTGTCATTAAGGAGGTGAACATTGTTTGTCACATTGTGCAAGACTAGTTGGTATATTTTAGTTATAATTTCGTTTTATTTGAGAAGATTTAAAGAAAATTTGATTATGAGTGAAACTAGAGTTTGTATCTTCTTAACTCATCATTATTCATAGTCAATTAAAAAAATATATATTTAATATTGATTTATCTCGGTGCATAACCATACACGTGTGTTTCTCATATGACTTCAACCCATGCCGCCTTAATCATGCCATCGTCCCCCCCATCCCCCTTCATGAGCTGGCTCTCGTGTGATGTCGGGTTCTTGTGATCTTATTGGTTGAAGATTAACAGAGATTGGTGTGTGCTCATGCAAGAGATTATCAATATTGAAGTTGGAAGTCTTCGACTGTGTCTTTGTGGTTGTTGGTTTACGCTTGTTTTGTCTTTCTTACGGGCTCTAGAGTTTGAGGGTTCTAACGATATAATATACATTTAGATCAATCTAAAAGGATTCACCGCAGCTAACGAATTTGATGTCGTTGTTTGGACAATTTCGTCAACTTATTATATTGGATTGGCTCACTCAATGTTGACCAAGTGAGTGTTGAAGTAACAATAAAATAAATAAAATTAAAATTCTTTCAACAATGATTGAACACACATGCTAAAAAGACAATCTTTTTCATTAACCAACAGGTGCAAAAGGTGTATTCAAAATAAACTGAGCTGTATTTGGATCAAATAGATTAAATATTAAGGGAGCATTCCATACTTTATGGGATTGATCGATGATATCCTTCACCTTAATATGCCAATATAGGGTTATCATCTGCAATAGCCATTCCATTTGTAAGACACAGCGCACCAAATAGAGGAATATTGGCACTTGTTCCTATACGCCATCTTGCACCTTTTTTCACAACCATTTTTGTGGTGAAAATGCTTTTCCACACGTAACTCAGATTACTTCCCAACATTGAACCTGTAAAATCACTGTTAGGAAAATAACAAGCTTTAAACAATCTAGTAACAAGGCTAGTGGGATCCGTTTGAAATTTCTGCCCATGTTTACCAAACATCATCACAGCAAAAGAAGCAAAGTCCTTGAATCTCATACCTCCATAAGTTTTGTGAACAGTCAATCTTTTTCAAGACAACCAGTGCATACCCTTTCTCGTAGAACCACCATGTCCCCATAAAAAAATCATTTTTCATCTTTTATATGTCATGATCTATCAATTTTTTAGGGAGGAGATGTATGTTCAGATACTTTTCTATCCCCATAACCGCACGGACACCTAAAGTGTTGGTGATTGAATCTCTCGGCGAAGCTTCCACTTGGGTACTATAAATTTATTCAGTATATATGTATATTAAGTTCATTTGATACAATGAGTGAATCATTAAAGATTGTTCGGTACCTGGTAGTATTTGTTTTATTAAAACACTAGAGTATACATTTGATAAGGTTAATTTTCTGCAACCGTTGATGCTTCCTCTCTAGAAAATAAAACAACTGATGCTGCCTTCAAAGAAAACATGCTCCCCCACCGTGTTTCCCGATTGCAAATAAAAAACTAACGCTACCTTTATTTCTAAACTTATTTTTAAATCAGAAATCCATTCATTCGATAATGTTGAAGTCATATTAAAAAATCCATGGTTCAAACTTTAAAGATATTGAATTCATTCATGCTCCCCCACTTGTGACCTATGACATGGTATATAACTTAAAAATGAAACAAATTCATTCACTCCCACTAAATTTTCTAAAATGATTTTGCTTTTGGTCAAGGAAGAATCTTTGAAATTGATCAGCCAACGGTCACACTCACACAATGACACAAATGCATTGCACCCCAAGTTCGGTGGGTCTTTGCTTTATACAACAATTCAAAGATCACAGAAGGAAAATAGTCTAAAACCGTGCATTCATTGCATGTATCACTGTAACAACATTTTTTGTCTTTATATTTCAGATGAAATGGTAACCCCTGTACACTTAATCCCTAACTAAAAGCGACACTTTGTACAATTATATTATGAGATTATTAAATTGCCACTGACTATATATTCATATACTATATACTATATAGTACAAAAACATTGACGATGGATAATGTTATTTGCACTTAAATTAAGCATCGGAGTTTATTATTTGAATAATCCGTTGTTGTAGTGATCCATAACTATAGTTAGTGGCAACCATGATGCATGCACAAATGGATACCACATGCTTCCTTCCAATACTAACTTTTTTTTAAGGGATTCCAATACTATATGCTTCTTACGATCTTGTTTACTTGTCACTTTTTAAAAAATTATCTATATTTTAATTGAGTTTTTAAGTTTAATATAACATTAGTTATTATTTTGTCAACAATATCCTTAAATATTTATCACAAAGAGATAAATACATGAAATAGTTAAGAGTATTATAAGGAAAAAAATACGTAACCATGACATGGACCTCACTCAAGACTACACCGGAATAATGACTCATGGAGTTAATCTAAACTCTTCAATACGGATCCAATATAAATATTCCTCAAGGACTAGAGTTGTCCATCGAGGACAACCGTCAAGGTAAAAGTTCAAAAACCAAAACCCTAAATGTACGCTATAAAGTATGGATTAGGTACACTCATTTTTACTCTTAAATACTTTATCATACCACGTTACTTGAAAGGATGGATAATGGAAAGACAGTAGAGCTAAAAAAGATACCTAATAAAATATAGAAAAGTCTAAAAGATAGAAACACCGAATGGCTCGCAAAGATTTTTAACGAGATTATGAGGTCAAATAAAATGTTAGCGGAAGAATAAATTTAGTTTCAATATATAATGGGAAGGAAGATAAACAAAATTATGTTATCTTTTCATTTAACCAAAGCAAACAACAGTATATAAGTAGGAATATATTGATGATGGATGGCTTAATTGAGTTGTCAAGTTTTAATATCTCTTATTCTTAGCCGTCACCATGTCCATCAGTCCCTAAACAACAAAGGGCAGTGATTTACCGCAGAGTGTAGCAGCAATCGTCACCTACAGTATAGCTCATGAATTGAAAGAACTGCATATTGAACTCGTGTCGTATGGAAAAAGCCTCGAGACTGCCTCCTCGTCCTTGAATCCTGTCCCAAACTATTCTCTTTCTTGGTAGAAAAATTCCACAACGCAAGCACCACCTTTTTTATTTAGATTTGAAGCAAGGGCCAGTCAGAATAGCATTCACATTTCCATTTTCATCGTGACAACTTGGTCTTATATTTTTCAAAACGTAAAAAAAAAAATACCACGTAAAAGAAAATCATTATTTGTCGATGTAGGTTATCAAAGTCCAAAAGTCTTATTATAAAGTGTTTTAAATGGTAAAAACTTAATCTTGTAACACTAAGGAACAATGTATTCATCAGGGATGGTTGTAACCTGTAAATGGTCATTACTCATTAGGATTTAGGGCTTCATTAGTAAAAATAGAGTTTTTCCAATTTTATTTATTTTATAAAAAGTTCAAAAGTCTTATTTAGAGGTGATAAAATTGATAGATTAAAGGATAGGTTAAATATGTGTTTGATCCATATAAATGTTGCAATTTTTTGTTTTAATTCACTATAAAAAATAATTTGATTGTTGATTCTCTGAAAGTTTTATGTCATTACTTTTGATCCATGTTTTTAGATCAATTCATGAGTATCATTCAAAATTTTAAACGAGTTTGCGAACGAGCATTTGAACATTCATTCAAATACATAGTGAAAGTAGTCACTCAAAGTGTCACATATGAATCTTAGTCAACTTTTATAAATGATCGAGGTATTTTGTTCGGTATTACCATTACAAACGAGGTTGTCGATAATGCAAAAAAAAAAACTCATTATGTTTATAGTCGATTTTGAAAAGACTTATGATTCTATTGAGTTGGCTTACTAAAAAGTGGTTATGTTGAAGAAGGGCTTTCTTGTAAATGGTGTTAGTGGATCATAGAATGTCTTAAACTAACAACTACTTTTGTTTTAGTTAATGGAAGCCCTATTGAGGAGTTTTAGATGATGAGGGGTCTCCGTCAAAGTGATCGGAGGACTAAATATGATGTTAAACTCTTCGGTGGATGTGAGTCTCTTATCAAGTTATCAGGTTATGATATTGGTGGAGATACCCTTTATCCGATTTCACATCTCAAAATTGTTGATAACACACTGATTCCGTGTGATAAGAGTTTGAGAAATATTATCAAGTTTAAAAGTAAATTTACATAAGAGTTTGTTGATAGGAGTTTCTTTCTATTTTCAACATCCACCCAAGAACCATCCATGGAGGTGGAGTAATACATCTCTCATTACCTTTTTTTTCTCTTTTGGTGACCAAACCAACTAAGTATGTTTAATAAAAATAATTAAGTATCTGTCATGTTATTAGTGCCACACTGTGGAAGTTTTGTTTGTTTATTTTGAGATTTACGTCTTTTGTTTTTTCACCATAAACTTAATCCCTTTTTTCTCTTGACAATAATTAAATAAATATTGAAGTTAATTTATCTGCCCATATTGTAAACGAGGCTAAAAGGATTTGTCAACCACCCTGCACAAAGGGAAAAGACAACAAGAAAAGATATTGACGCATTGAGAAATCGAATAAAAAGGTGGTGTGATTAAAATTCTGAAAGTAAAGTATATGGTCCCGTTTATTTTTTCTTTTGAGAGGATATATGGTCCCGTTTATTATATGTGAAAACATTTACTATTTCATTTTTTCATTCAAAAAAATTATCATTTCAATTTTAAACAGTTATGTTAATTTACTTGCCAATGTAGATTAGTAGAATTTTTTGTTACTAGATTAGGGACTGACACATGCATGAACAAATAGGGAGAGTGAAGAGAAGTCGTGTGTTCGAATTCACATACACTTACCTTCCAGTAGTGTTAATAAACGCATTACAACATGAATGATATGGCATGAAGCATATGAAACAGTAGACGTTTAGAGTGAATTTGTTTGAAAACAATGAAATTAATAGTTTTCATTGTTTCTAGAAATGTATTTTTTTATTTGAACGGAGAAATGTATTATTTATAGCTAACATTCCATCTTCCCTCTATCATGATAGTTCATTTTAAAAGTGTCACACTCCTTAACCTAAGAATATGTCTTTATAAAGGACAAGATCGTAAAATACTTACACCAAAAGCGGACAATAACCTAAAACGTGTTGTGGCGTTTTCGAGGTTGTAACATAACATTACTCCTCAACTCAATGCGTCACTTATATAAAACATAAAACCGTGTAGAGCTTACATCCAAAACGTACAATACCTCATAAGATAATTTGAAACTCTAATGAGACATTTTCTTTGATCTCAAATGTACAAGTTGATTTTTGGTATTTTACATTTTAATTTTTAGAAAAAATTCATGCTACTATGAGAGTTGAATGCCATGCCTACAAATATTGTCACCTCAGTATACAATTTGAAGAAAATCGAGAGATATATAGAAAGTGTATCAAATCGCAAAGGAGAAAACATAAGATATCAAAATAGCTCAAAAAAAGTGGCACAAAAAAATTGTTCAATCGCAATACTTTGCATAAGAGAAATGCAATTAAACATAAAATAAAATAAAAAAATGAACGGACAAACGAATTCTCTATCGTAATTGAAGTATACTGCACCTAGAGCTACGGTGCATGAAATGGTGCGCTCAAAATACATCTAATCCCTCTACATGATCTAATGGCTTTCGACCATCAAACTGTAAGGTGAAGTCAACATATCCATGAAGAGGTCTATAAATAGGGTGCTCCACACCGAAATAAGAAACAAACCCTCATTATAATAAATCTCTACAAAACACACTAAAACCATGTTGATTTGAGTGTTGTGTGACTTTACATGCCTCCTCTATTTGTTTTGACACTTCTATTCTTCGGTATTAACAATTTCTACATCTTACTCCTTATGAATATTTGAAAATTCATAACGAGTAAAAATCGATCAACTTTAACCTTTGTAAAAGATAATCAAACGAGTAAATCATTAAATTAGTCCATGACTTTTAAAATAGTCACTGATATTTTCCTTATGAATATTTGAAAATTGTCAATGACTTAATAAAATTTCACTCATATTAGTTCGTATGAAAACATATTAAAAACTAAATTGATAGTAAATGGTTAAAATTATGGACAAAATTGATTGATAATTGTTAAGATATATGAATCTAATTAATAGTAAATGATTAAATTTAAGGATCAATTTGAGAGTTTAATAATGTCGAAAATCTTTTTAAAATATAAGATTTTTTATCATGTGTAAATTTATAGAAGTTAAAGAAATTTAAAACGCTAAACTTATCTTGTAATTTATACGTTTTATATTAAACATATAACTTTTTAATAATTACGTATAATTTTTTAATAAAAAATTATTACTTTTAGTTATTTTAACATATGTAATACTATTATATTTTGAATAAATCCTTGAAATATTTATAGTATTAATATGATAGACAAAGACCTATTAAAAAGTATTTTATAAAGTCATGAGCTAATTTGATGAAATATAAAAAAACAGTGGGACCCAAATAAACAGTTAAATTCGGCCGCCCGATTTGTCGTGTCCTTCGTCTCCGTCCATTCCCGTCGTTCCTTTGCGTTTAACTCTCTCCCTCTCTCTGATATCTATGATCCCTCTCTGTCTCTAAGCTAAGCTACCTCTGTTCTCTTTTGTTTCTTTCATACCTTCTTCTTCTTCTTCTTTACTCAATCTCTTCCCTTCAATTAATACACCACCAACCTTTGTGATTAACACATACGTACACAACAACCTTCGCTACGTACACTTTTATCCACATACCCTTTTCTAACCCACATCACTTCAACTCTTTCACCAACGTTTTTTCTATTCCTCTTCTCTTCTTCACCATGAGGATCACTCTTTCTTCTTAGCCCTTTCTTTTTATTTCTTTCTCTTCCATTATTATTCTGTTCTTTCTCAAATACAACTAACCAGACATGACTGGTACTAATGAAGTCAACCTCAGTGAATCTAGGGTAATATATCATCATCTTACTTACCTTATTTTTGTTTAAAGCTTGCATTTTTATCTTTTCTTTTGTTGTTTGCTTTGTTTTTGATGTTGGGTTTTGAAAAAGTTCTAAACTTTAATTGGTGTTTTGTTCTTCTTTTTGTGATTTTTGTTAAGATCATGTAATAACTTTTTGGGGGTTGGTTGGATTAATTTGTTTTTTGTTTTCTACTTTCCTAGTTTCTTTTTTTTATGTGTTGGGTTTCTTGTTATGGTAAATTGGAAATATTTGATTTTCATTATGTGTCACAATAATTGGAAATTTTTGTCTTTTACCTAAAGATTTGTTTCATTTTATTTCTTATGCAATGATTCAACACAAAAACAGCCAATCTAAAGTTTTTGTTTTGCAGAGTGTTGTTCCATTGAATACATATGTTCTTATCTCAAATTTCAAGCTTGCTTACAATCTTCTAAGAAGAGCAGATGGAACATTCAACCGTGATTTAGCAGAGTTTCTTGACAGAAAAGTCCCGGCAAACGCTATTCCGGTCGATGGAGTCTTTTCATTCGATCATATCGAACGAAACACCGGTCTATTCAATCGTGTTTATCTACCATCATCTTCAGAAAATGAATCTCAATGGGGTGTCAAAGATTTAGAGAAACCATTAAGTACAACAGAAATTGTTCCTGTCATAGTATTCTTCCATGGTGGAAGCTTCTCTCATTCTTCAGCAAATAGTGCTATCTATGATACATTTTGTAGAAGGTTAGTAAGTGTTTGTAAAGCTGCTGTTGTTTCGGTTAATTACCGACGATCACCGGAGTATCGGTTTCCATGTGCTTATGAAGATGGTTGGAATGCACTCAAATGGGTGAAGTCAAGAAAATGGCTTCAAAGTGGGAAGGAAAGGAAAGTTTATGTTTACATGGCAGGTGATAGTTCTGGTGGAAACATTGTTCATCATGTAGCAGTGAAGGCTTGTGAGGAAAAAGCAGAAGGAATTGAAGTGTTAGGGAACATTCTTCTTCATCCTTTGTTTGGTGGTGAGAAAAGAACAGATTCTGAAATGAGATTAGATGGAAAGTACTTTGTTAGATTACAAGATCGTGATTGGTATTGGAGAGCTTTTTTACCAGAAGGTGAAGATAGAGACCACCCTGCTTGTAACCCGTTTGGTCCAAAAGGGGAAAAAAATCTTAAAGGACTTAATAAGTTTCCTAAAAGTCTTGTTTGTGTGGCTGGTTTGGATCTTTTACAAGATTGGCAATTGGCTTATGTGGATGGTTTAAGGAATTTTGGTCAAGATGTTAAACTTCTTTACCTTAAGGAGGCTACTATTGGTTTTTACTTCTTGCCTAATAATGATCATTTCTATTGCCTTATGGAGGAAATCAAGAACTTTGTTAATCCTAACTGTTAATACTATTACTTAACCTTCACCCTTACTTAACAAAAGCTTGAATTTTTCACTTGTTTTTTTGTTTTGTTTTTAGTCTATGTATCTTTTCTTCTCCAAGTAATGGTGTGTACTTAAAGAATTATGTAGCATTACTACTATTATAACATCTATGGTGGTCAATTTTAGAGAGGAGAATGAAGATTAGGTATTGGTTGATGGTTTGATATTTAGGGATTGTATTTTCCTCTTGTAGTACTAATTACTGAATGTGACATGGAGAATATCGCAACCTGTTATTTATGAATGTATAATATATATATATAAAAATATATATAGTTATATAGTTTGTCTTGGATATTTGCTTTTGTTTTTTAGTTGGATTGGATTCTTCTTTCGATTGAATCCAATGTTATGATTGTATCTGTTGTATCCTGCTATGGTTCCAATTCAACAGTTCAATTTCTTGGGTCACAAATAGTGTTGCACTGTTGCTTGGATTTTGTTACGTTCGCATGATGCTTGTGGAAAAACATGTGCGTGGGTGCGGGTTACTTTTATGCATTTCCTAATGAAGAATATTAAGTCACTAACAAAAGCCTAAGGTAAGTTGAGGATGATGCCTAAAGTGACCGAGTGAGGTGAGAGTGAGACTTCAAATGTAGCAAATCATGAAAGGTAGTCTTGTATGTGTAAACATATACTATGGTAGTCTTGTCAAAAATATATACTAAGCCTTTGTTTGGAACCGCGGTTGCAAGCCATTTTTCGCGTCTTGATGTCAAAAAATATAAGCTACAAAACTTAGCTTCGACGTTAAAGTTCATTTCTTGCTTAGTATCAAAGTAATCGTAAAATTATAAGTGCATGTTTGAATTGACACTAAAAAGAGTAAACAAATGTGATTTTGTCTAAAAGTATTAGGCAAAGTGAACTTAGTGCTTAATGTAGGAAGCTAGTTGAGGTTTAGTTAAGGGCCTAAAGCAACAAAACATGAAGAATAAAAGGAATATGCGGAAGGGGTAATAAGAGGCCTATGATATAGGGCAAAGTGAAATAAGTTAATTTTGGGATGAATTGTCCATTTGACTAGTAAAGTAGAACAACAAAGTATAACTCGTTTTCCCCTATTCTAAAAGTGTCACTCTTTTTCATTTTTGTCGTTAGGACCTTCCAAAGCGTAAAGCATGCCAGTATCATCTTTAGCATATGAATCATAAGAAAATGTATATATATATATATATATATATATATATATATATATATATATATATATATATATA
>Ga0099826_10003456_pt1 | contig 10731 bp, 4 predicted proteins | sample Mtrugardesep15_FD_76830 | JGI IMG/M metagenome (GOLD analysis project Ga0099826, IMG submission 76830) | Root nodule microbial communities of legume samples collected from California, USA - M. trunc garden sep15 | ecosystem: Host-associated > Plants > Roots > Nodule | place: USA: California...
TAATAATTATTATATTTCTCCTATTTTATTAAATAACACAAATAATCACTAATTTTCATATAAATAAATATAAATCAAATAACACACTACATATTCACATAATCAACATTTTCATATAAAATATACAAAACATACTAAAATCAACCAAAAATAATAAAATGGCAACTAGGGCGTTACACAACACGTTAACATGCACACAATAAATAAAATTCAGATCACCCGTATAGATGGGTAATATATTCTTTTTGGTTGTTGTATTTTCCACGTTAAATCAATCAAACCTAAAGTATCGTATTTAAACATTATGATTTTTTTAAGTCTTTCGAATTCCAGTTAAACAACAGTATAATAAAGTGTAACAATATTGTTATTACGTTTAATTTTACTCCTCGATTCTTTAAAAAATAAATATACTATTGGATAAAAGAATTCAACAACATAATACTTTACCATTTTGTATATAACAATCTATATTGATACGAGTTATATAAAATACTCACATACAACTTTAACTAGAAAATACTTTAACTTTTTCAGAAAATCGTGTGCCTTTATTTTAAATTATCTAAGCCGACAATTTATCATTTTGAATTATCAACTTTTAACTTTGTGGTAAACAAGCTAGACCATATGCCTCCATGAGATTGTTAAGTATGATTAGATTAAGTCATATATTTCTTGATTGAGAAGGACTGGAATTAGGCTTAAAACATCTTTAACCTTATAGCTTTCCATAATAGACTATCAAGGAGCCAAATAGACTGATGTTAGGGAAACCTCTTGGTTGTAAATAAGGTCTAACAAAAGTTGTATGAAATACCCACCACTTAGATAAACACAGTCGAATATTAACACATTTCTTCCCAACATCACAAAAACAAAATGGTTAAATAAAATAATTCAACCAACAAGTAATGGTTAAGTGAAACTTAACAAACTCTTCAATCTTATAAGAATTGTAGTTTTCGTCGACATAAATACGTGTCTAATGATTTAGACATACATGTCAATATTTTGACATTATTACTTCATCATATGTCTATTTGGTTGTATGAGAATTGAGACTAAGCAAAAGGGAAACCTCCGTGGTGCTTTAATGGAGCTACATAAGAAATCAAATCACTTCTGATGTGATCTTAAAGCACAGTAGAAAGATACACTCACACAATACTATAAATGGGGAACATGATGAAAATAAAATGTTTTGAAGAAGTGGTAGAGACTACGATGACGGAGGGAGTAGAAAGGTGCAAATTGAAATAATGGAAAAACGAGTAACATTTTTTTAATAAAAATATTATCGTAACCATTAATTATAATACAATGAATATGACTAAATGTTCTTATTTCTAACAATAACCAAATGTTAAAAACTAAGTTATTTTAAAAGTTGTATAATTAAATATTAAATTGATACGACGGGGATAACTAGTAATTTAAAATTAATTATCAAACGAGGTAGATTAAGAGACGATGAAAATATCTTAGTATATGATATGCATATTTTTTCTAGACAAGTCACGTCATCACAAGGATTGTCTACAAATAACTCAAGTTTATTTATATAGAATGGATAGATAGGTAGATAAGTACACCATAACATGTATAAATAGGCAAGGAAATCATATTCTAATATAATTATTCCAATTAGAATATTTTAAGTAGAATTAAAACATATATTATTATGTAAAATGTAATTTGAGAAAGCTATACCTAAATAAAAAATATCAAAAATCAAATAAATAATTCCCTAAAAAAAAAAGAAAAAAAAAGAGATAGAAATCGTTTAACCTTTTTAGGAGGAAAATGTAGATTCTTAACTTTAAAAAGAGAGATTAGTGAATAAAAAGTACAAGTCATGTCAAAAGATAAAAACAAAATAATAAAAATCAAATAAATAATAATAAAAAAGATAAAAAAAACGGTTTAACTTTTTAAGGAGGACGATGTAGATTTTTAAGTTCAAAAGAGAGACTAGTGGGGTATAAAGGATAAGTTAGGTCAGGTTGTACCTGTCATTTAACGCTACATTATAACGAGTCATTTTCTCAAACGGAACTCGACTCTTAACCCAACCAAACCTTACGAGGCATGAGTTTAACAAGGACGAGATGATATAAAGACAAGACTAAATTGATTTTAAAACAAGTCAACAAATCATAATACATAAACATTTCGTTTTGAAAAAAATATCTAAAAATAACTCATAATAAAAATAAAGTACGCGTATAATTGACGTCAATCCCTTTTAAACACAACACATGTTCTTGAAATAACTAGCAAGGTACATGTGTTTTCGCATATATCACACTTTCATTTTTTTTATAAATCTAAAATATAAATTTACGAATCTATAATCTTAATCTCAATCATACTTGTGTTTCAACAAATTGACGAATCTACATCTAAAATTACAAATGATACTGATTTGATGAATCTACGATCTAAAATCACAAATGATATTGATTTTATCGCTTGATATGCCTGTCGATGTCACAACCTTGCCATGTATATGTATTCACATTCTTGCTTTTAGATTCTTAATTCATGCTCTTTTTTTTATCCCAATTAACAATCGAAGAATATATTCATTTTAGTATGTTAAAAAAAACAACAGAAGAATGTAGATATTTGTGTTTAAACTTGAATGATAAACTAGAAAAATTTAGACATCATTGTTCTAGAAACGGTTTGAATTTTTCCATATAAGTTGAAAATTTTTGGTGATATTTTATTGACAACACCATGGAGGTATTTGAGTAGAGAATGGAGAGAAAATAAAAAAATAAAAAAAAAAGAAAGAATTATTTTACAGAACAATGGATATAATTTAACAATGCATATAAATTAGATTCTATTAAAATTGATTAGTAATAAATTAAGAACATAGACCGGTCCAAGTTATGAAAATGGCAGTAAGAATCATGGGCCGGGGCGCCGGGCTAAGCCCAATCCTTACAGAACACGAAGAGAGAGAGAGAAAACGTGTATAGCGTTGGTTTTTTTTTTTTTGCGGCAGTGTAGGGTTTAATAGCAGCCACCATACACTCACTTCTTCTCTTTCGCAGAAGCTTGAAACCCTTCGCTTCTGTTTTGTTCATCTATGCTCTATTATTCATTCTCTTTACACTTTCCATTTTCAATTCCCAAATCGAAGAAGCTTCAATTGAATCAATAACAATGGCAGAAACTTTAATGGCTGAAACCGAAACTATTACCAAACAACACGATCCATTTCAGAGAAAAATCGAATTCATACCTGTTAAAAAACCATTCAAAGGCTTTTCCAATGATTTTCACATCGAAACGCTAAACCCTACCACCTCCGAACACCGACAACTTGTTTCCGCTAATACTCAATCACAGCCACAACCTTCCAAAAATTCTGAATTCTCCGAGTTTGGTTTGGATCCGGAGCTCAGCCTCGGAATTACCTTTCGCAGAATAGTGAGTTTTGTTTTTTATCTTTTTGAATTCTGTTGTTTCCGTGAAAATTTGAGATGCAAATTTGTTTTCACTTGATTTGGATTAGTTAAATTGGAATTGATATTTTTTATAGCTTTAGTAGTTAAAAATGAAGATTTGATTGAAATTTTTCAGGGTGCTGGGCTATGGAATCTTGGAAACACTTGTTTTCTGAATTCCGTTTTACAGTGTTTGACGTATACCGAGCCTTTAGCTGCATATCTGCAAAGTGGCAAACATAAAAGTTCATGTAAGCAATACATTTACTTCTCTGTCACTTGCCATATTATGTCAATGATTTTGCTTTTAGCAATGATTTATATTGATGAATGAAGGGAAATTATCTAATTATATTTTTCAATTTTTATATTTATAGGCCACATTGCTGGATTTTGCGCGCTTTGTGCAATTCAGAATCATGTTAGCCGTGCTCTGCAAGCAACTGGAAGAATAGTATCGCCACAGGATATGGTTGGAAATCTGCGGTGTATCCTTATGTTGTGTTTTTTTAATGAGTAATTAAAGTCATGGCCATATTTGTGTTATAATATTTTTCTTCACTTTCCGATGTATCTCTGCTGTTTCTGCATTTGTTATGTTGAGTCAAGGAAAATGGCCGGTATGGAGTATTGTTTTCATGGGAATTGTATTCCTTCGAACCAATAAGTTTTTTGTATAACCGCATGTCCACATTATTTTTCCGGAAGATCTTAATATTTCAAAATTTCTGAAGGCTTAAAGCCTAGAACCAACTTCTTGATGTATATTTTTGGGAGCTTCAACATTACTGATTTACCTCTTTCAGCTCAGCTTCTTTTAAACCAGGGAAAAGATTGAAAAAGTTTTTCATAATATATAATTTTACTTTTTCTAAGGTTTTTTGAGGCTTAGAAAGTTGTTGATCACTCTTCTCTAAAATCCGGCTGTAATATCTAGAACAATATATAACATGCTTGATTTTGTTAGCTGAGGCGTAATAATGTTTTAAAATTTAACCATGTGCTGATTGCTTGGTTTTATTCATAAGTATTGTCCCCTGCACATTTTATTAGCTTGGTTACTTGTACTTCTTGACATAAGATTAGGCATATCGCGCAATTTCCGAAAGGCTAGGCAGGAAGATGCACATGAGTATATGGTGAACTTACTCGAGTCAATGCATAAATGCTGCCTGCCTTCTGGAGTACCGAGTGAATCACCTGGTGCTTTCGAGAAAAGTTTGGTTCATAAGATCTTTGGTGGTCATCTTCGAAGTCAGGTACTTGTTTCTTGATTTGGTGGGATTTTAATTTTTCATGAGATAGCAGTACGAATCGAAGTTTGAAGATTGTTATGTTGATATTTAAGGCATAACCTGAGAATCTTTGTAGAACAAGAGTATCTTTTGACTTCATGGATGACAACATCTCAAAAGTTTGTTGGGTGCTTTTTTCAGGTGAAATGCAAGCAGTGTTCTTATTCCTCCAACAAATTTGATCCGTTCTTAGATTTAAGTCTTGAAATTTTAAAGGCAGATTCACTGCAAAAGGCACTGGCAAATTTCACAGCTGCAGAACTTTTGGATGGAGGAGAGAAGCAATACCATTGTCAACGTTGCGAGCAGAAAGTGCAGGCTGTCAAACAGCTAACAATTCATAAGGCACCTTATGTGCTAGCAATTCATTTAAAGAGATTCTACGCTCATGACCCTAACATAAAGATTAAAAAGAAAGTTCGGTTTGACTCTGCACTGAATTTGAAACCTTTCGTCAGTGGCTCATCGGTAAGCAATGGTCTTTTTTAGTTTTATGCTATCCCACTTTCTTTACTTTTAGTTCTGTGCAGTTCTTGCAAAACCTTGTCAAATAAAATAAACTACAAAAATCATGTCTAATATTTAGCTTGTGAAGGGATTACTCTATTCAAATAACAAGTGATATACAAAAGGACAACCTAGAACAGTTTCATGTTTCGAAATATTTGTTGCTTAGATTTACTGTTTTTTGTATCTTTACATGACTTAATTACATGGTTATGTTATAACTCTAAAGTTTCTCCCGTTTAGCAGGATGGAGATGTGAAATACTCGCTATACGGGGTGCTGGTTCATTCTGGTTTTAGCACTCACTCTGGCCACTATTACTGCTATGTCCGCACTTCAAATAACATGTGGTACACCTTGGATGACACTCGGGTACTGAAAATACGTTAATATCCTTTGAATTATATGTCATGGATTCCTTACATAACTTATGAATTAGTGTATTGATGAGTACTCTGTGGAGGAATGGTTTCTTAAAACCAGACCCAAGGTTCCCTACTTCGGCTGTGACATAAAATTTATGAATCAATTTGAACCTATTTTTATTGTTGTAACAGGTAAGTCATGTCGGTGAACAGGAAGTTCTAAATCAGCAAGCTTACATGTTGTTTTATGTTCGTGATAAAAAAAGTATAGCTCCAAGGAAGCCTGTTAATATAGCTAAGGAAGAGATTTCAAAGACTAATGTTATTGGAAGTAGATATCCTTCAACTCCAACCAATGCACTGAAAGATTATCCAAATGGTCACGTGGAAAATAAGTTTTGCGGGGTACCTTTGACTGCAGAAACTCAGAAAAGTTTGTTAAATGCTGAGCCATCAAGGATACCATATGTGAATGATGCTCTGGTTCAGCAAAAAAATAGTGGCATTTTAGCAAAAAGCTTAATGCATAATGAAACCCCTGTATCTGAAAGTACTTCCAAGGAACTTACACAGACGAACTCATCAGACGAGCTCCCTGTTGCTAAATCAGAACTTGAATGTTTATCATCCTTAGATCACTCTGGAAAAGACAATGTGTCTGGTAATCAGAAATGTTTAGTTGCACCAGCTGGAGACAAACCTAATCTGTTTACTGAGGATACACTTTTAAAAGAGGGTGTTGATTCTGCTTTAATAGAGCCAATCATGAGTAATCCCCAAACTTTTACCGGTAAACATGCTAGTGACAGAACATCACCGTCTGATGAGGTAAGTGATTCAAAATATTTCAGTCTCCTCTTTGGACAAAACTGGTGCTATTTTAGTTTTCCTGATTACTTATCTGTAATTCACTGCCAGAAAAATTCCCCCGCTGAAGTTGATGCTGTTGCAGCTCAAGATTCAGTCACAAATTTGTCAGAGCGCGCTGGCCTTGTAATTTCAGTAACTCAACCTAAATTTGTTGATGATATCACCTGTTTACCCATATATTGGGGCCTTATTGTACTGGTTTATTGACTCTACTTTTATTTTTAGGTTGGAACATCAAATGGTTTGGTGTATAAGAAATCATGCAAGTTATTGTGCAAGAAGGCAGTTGTTTCTCAGGGATTGGTTCTTAAAGTTTCATCAGACAGATCTTTGAAAGACTCAAGTTGTGATCAAAAGCGAGTGAAAAAATCAAAAAAGAAGTTTCCAAAGTACCAGGGATCAGTCATGCAACTTAGCTTGATCCGCCCTTCGATGAGATGCCTAGGCCCGCGGAAGAAGAATCACAAAAAAAGTAGACGCTGCTTGTTGGGTTTGAAGTATCATAGTAAAGAAAAGTCGAATAAACATGCCATTTCATCAGATGTTGGACCATCTATATCCGGAAAAGAACATTTACGTTCTTCTCTGATGAAGCATGATGCTGAAGGAGAGACTATAAACAGGACGGATCAGAACTGTGCTGTGCTTGCAACAGCTACACAAGTAGAAAATATGTCCCAATGTTTAATGGTAAAAGAACTTGAAGCTGGACATGCTTGTAGTCTACAAGATGATAAGAGGGATGAAATGCATAATACTGTTGTGACTCGAGGTCTAGAGGAGACAGTTGGTACGTTTCTTATTAACATTTTCCTTTCAGATTTAGTTGGCACACCACATAGAGTTTGTGTTCAACATCTATGTAGTTTTATTATTTTTGTTCTAGGGTGTGCAAGATGAGCTGCTTAATTGTTGGTGTGCTACCTTGTGACATAATTAAATAAAAACATAATTAATTGTTAATATGCTAAATATTAGCATATTAGTTTTGTCTAACATTTTCATTTCAGGATGTTTGATTAGATGATAGTTACTCTTAAGTAGTTTTTATACTCTTCATACTCTTGTAGTGTTTAATTGTTTGGTGTAATGTCTCTGGTAGCCTATTCTATAATGATTTCACAATCTTGCTAATTGCCAAATTCCTTGGGTTAAAATGGTGCTATTCACACCACATATGATTGTACAATTTTGCTAATTGCCAAATTCCTTGGGTTAAAATGGTGCTATTCACACCACACCAAGTGTAGTGATCTGGTGTCATCATCTATGTGTGTTGATCATGTTTTGTTGTGAGTAGTTGTACAGATATCAATCTTTCATTTCATATGTGAAATGTTTGCCATCCTTGATTAGTATAAAGCTACTTTAGTTAAACTAGCTCAATTTGTTATTGCACGTTTGCATATTTGTATTATGTTTTATGCTGTTCTGAACTGAACTCTGAATATTGGCTTCTTTATGCTTGATATATAACATATACGTTCTCTTTGGGTACAGTTGCGCGTTGGGATAATGTGGAATTACCTTCATCTCAGGCCTTGGAGTCAAAGACCGCCCAGATCGCTCGCATTGGATATGTTGGTGATGAATGGTGAGCTCAATATATATGTTTTTTTTGGAAGTTCCACATTGATTGTGGTCTGTCCCTAGCCGCCTAATTGTGGCATTTGTGTTGCTTTCATTACAGCCACCAACACCTTCACTGTGTTGGTTGTGAAGGGATGGAATTAATCCCACGTTGCCTAGAGCCACGGCTTGTGTAGTGCTTATAAAGCTTGGGCAGCCCTCACCTGACAAGCAAGTTTTGCGAGGTTGAGTTAAGCCCAACCCAATATTATAAAAGATGGTATTAGAGCCTATCCTAGATTTGTTGTTGGCCTTACTCCATCATCCACGCTTTAGGCTCATTGGGGCCTTGCATGAGGAGGGTGTTGGAAATTCCGCCTCCATTGCCGACCGTCCCTAGCTGCCTAATTGCGGCATTTAAGTTGCCTTCATTGCAACCTCCAACACCTTCATTGCACTGGGTGTGAAGGAGTGGATTTAGTCCCACGTTGCGATATGGCCTCTGTATTGCTTATTATTAAGCTTTGGCAGCCTTTACCTTACAAGCCGGTAGGCTCAACACAAAATTCTAAGATTTTTTTCCTTGTTTACTATGGAAGTAATTGAAGTAATTTGAGCTGTTTTAGTTTGTGCATTTCTGTGTAGTCGAAGCACTGATACACTATTTTGGTCTAAGAATCATTCTGGATCCAGAGCGATATGTCTAGATCCACTATTGATATGTATTGGAAGAGTATCCTAATTGTTCTTTTGAAAAAAAGATCTAAAAAATGCGACATGTTGCCACCAGCATGTCGGGATACATTTGGAATACGCTGAGTCTGAAATTGTACTTGGCTTATTTCTTGTTCAAATATGTAGTGATTGCTTTTATGTAGAATTTTTATTTTTTATTTTTTTGGTTTGAAGGATGTAGAATAGATTCGTTGCTAATCATGTCCATTAGGCAATGCATCTTTCTGTTGACGTGTTTTGTCCAATATGCTCTCGATGTTATTATGCTCTACAGACTATTACTTTAGAGCTGCCAAATGTGTTCATTGCTAGGGACTAGGGAGTGAGACGAGACTTATTTTAATGAATAACAGTGTATATTTATAAATTTGTATCTTGACACCTTAAAATTTACAGGGATGAGGAATATGACACAGGAAAGAGAAAGAAGTTAAGGTGTTTGAAGCAGAGTTTTGGTGGGCCAAATATTTTTCAAGAAATTGCTACCGAGAAATCTAAATTAAAAAGGGCAAAATTAGACCATTCTAGCCTCAGAAATCCTCCATTCAGAATATAACTCAACTCCAACTCTGGGTTTCTTTGTAATAATTATTGATTTGTCAAACCCTGGAGATGTTTTGAAGAGAGCACCTAAATTTTGTTGGCTGCATCATGTTGGGACCGAGCTATAGAGGTTTATTGTCTTATGCACGGGTTTCCCGTTAGCACATTTCTCAGTTCATAGTTCAGACAACTATTAGCTTCATGGTCGAGAAGTGAAAAATGAACCGATTGTTTGTTTGTATTAGCTGCATGTTGTAGCTCAAGTTTTGTTCTTGAATATTATTATTTATAGTGACTTTTTGTACCTTCTATCGAATCGGTAATTGAAGTTAAGTTAGGAAATAAATTTGTTTATGCAAAGCATAATTTATTGAATCTCTCAAGGTTTATATGAATTTAAAGTTTTCCATTGGATATCTTACATAATCTGTTTAATATATTCGACTTGTTTTATGTTTCTATATCGAATGGTTATTAATATATGATACATAAACTACGCCTTTAATTAATAAGAGACATTTATTTGGGGGTTGAGGATTTAGGGTCTGTTTGGATTATCCTATTTTTGAGCTTATGAATTATCCTATTTTTGAGCTTATGAAAACAACTATGTAAATAAATAAGCTTTCATGTTAGATAATAGGTTTTCAACTTTTCATAATCGAAAATTGTATCTTAAGCTGTGTTTTAATCAACTACTTTGACAAACTTATGATAATAAATAAAAACTTATTTTATTTACATAAATTGTTTTGGATAAAGCTTGAAAATATTTAAAACCAAATGGACCCTTTTGAGTGAAAATGTACTCAGTCTCAGTATAATAAGTTATAATCGTTCGCCATGTGTCCAGAATTTTGTTTTCATGTTTGATTCCTTATTGCTCATGCTAGAGTTCTTGCATAGAGGTTACTCATTATTATCACCATTGACTACTCATCTTTAACGTATACGAGGTTACCTGTAGTTAATTGCTGATCCAATTCCAATACTATATCTGTCCTTAATTATAGGACCCTTTGAGAAAATTTTTGTTTTTTTTATAAGACCTTTTTGCTAATTTTAAGTACATTAATTAATTTTTTACCAACATACCTCTATTTATTTTATATCTTTTTCTTCAATCAACATTAAATATTACATTGAAAACATACACTAACTCTCTCTTAAAAAACAAATTTATAAAAATAATAGTAATAACAAACAAATTTATTATCATTTAATTTTCTTAATTCCCGTTATTTTTAAAAGAGTCATGTAAGACTATGTGCAATGGGGTATTGAAAATGATTTTCAATAAGGTAAAACCATTGGAGTGTGGTTGTTGAAAGTGAAGGAAGGATGAGTTGGAGGAGGGAAGTGATGAAGTGATTCAATTGTTGA
>Ga0099826_10003457_pt1 | contig 10728 bp, 4 predicted proteins | sample Mtrugardesep15_FD_76830 | JGI IMG/M metagenome (GOLD analysis project Ga0099826, IMG submission 76830) | Root nodule microbial communities of legume samples collected from California, USA - M. trunc garden sep15 | ecosystem: Host-associated > Plants > Roots > Nodule | place: USA: California...
TCTTGTGAGGTGGGAAAGTTGGCGGCTTCTATACTTATATGCATTTAAAGCTTGTACTGCTAGCACAACATTGTTGACGATTGAAGTAAAGTAAAATACAAAAAGGCCAATTTGTCTAATTGATTACAGTATAATACATGATACGTACCTTTAATTTTTATTTGTTATTTCTTCATTGAAGTAATTTAGTCAAAAATGTTTATGTGAGCTTAACTCAGTTGATAGAAACAATGTATAATATATGTAAAGTTCAACGTTCGAATCCCGACCACCACCAAAAAGAAATTTAGTCAAAAATAAATAAATACAACAACTATCCGCCAAAAAGCTCTTCAAATTGAGGTGCGCTGATTTATGTTAAAATTCATTAATTATAGGGGTATGCTTCGACTGATAAAAAAAAACTTGGAATAAAATTTTTAATTTGATCATATGCATTTTAGTATTTTTGAGTAAAACTAATTTTTTTTATTTTTAGAAAATATTTTAATTTCAAGTTAAAATTTGATTAATTCACAAAAAACAAGAGTAAATTAAATTTGATTCATATTAATATTTTTGGAAACCTCTACTGGAATGAAGCTGGGCCAGCAATCAACTGGAATATGATTCTCAGCCTCTAATTAGATTACCAATTGTAAAGCAAATTCTTACCGCAAATTTGAGTTAGGTTACAGATTGACAATACTTAACCTATACATGCAATCACTCAATAAATCATTTTCCGTAAAAACTTGTATTAGTTAGTTCATTTTTGGTCACTTCCACAACGGTAAATCTCATACGGTAGTTTGGCTTTTTTGGTTCAATTATAGATACATAGTTGTAGATAGTTCCTCTTTTGGGCTCACGAGATTGCTCCAAACGATATTTTTTATTGTTTTTTTAGGATATGGTGCAAATAAAGGGCTAAAAGAGCACTCGTCATTGTTGAATTATAAACTTACATTTGTTTAATTATTGGTGTTAGTGGGTTGCTTACGCTTCACGTGTTTTTTTTTTTGAACTGAGTGGCTGTTTCTTTTTTTGTTACAATGCATGGGATGGATGCATTAGGACCTCAGCCTCATATGACATCACATGCTAACGAACGAAAACACTTTGGCCTTTGTCGTATAAGTCCAAGAATTGGTTCAATATCATTTAATTTTATTCCAATTTCTAGGGAGAATGCCCACTTGACATTTGCAACTTTATTTTTTTGCATAATTTATTTATATGATATGATAATGATTGTGAAAACTGTGTGGCAAATTAGATTACTGCTCTTCCCCAACACAAAATACTTGCGTCTGTAGCGTTGCCTAAAATATCTTTGCGTTAGTTAAGTAACGAAAGTGTTAAATGTTTTGCTATTTAACTAACATTGCACGAGTTAACTCACTCTAGTTAATGAACCATAATATAGTTTAAAACTTAGTATGCTTACAACAACACCTGTACATGACCTGCCTCGTGGCCTCATTTGGCTGTACCATTGTTTCTTTCACATCATTAATATGCTTACAACACAACAAACGGCATAGCATTGTACATTTGTTGTTGATTCTTAATATGCTTACTGATTTATTAAAATGTTTCTTAGGGAATTACTAACATTTGTTGTTTTTTTGAAGGAGGATGTATCTTCAAACAACTACATGCATGTAAGCAGCCTATAGTCTAACAACACAACAAACGGCATAGCATTATACAACAGCCTGGCGTGAGTTAACTCACGCGGGCCAAAATATCTCTGCGTGAGTTAACTCAAGCAGCGTATGCTGGGTATAATACATGCGCGAGTTAACACACGCAGAGATATTTTGAGAAGTTCAGTTGGGTGCGAACGAAAAGTACAGGGGAAGAGCAGAAATCGGTAAATTATGGTATAAAGATTGCTCTTGTTTCTTAAGTTGTATTAGGTTAGCTAGTTCATGCAAGAAAAAAAGAATCATTTCACTTTAAGTATAACTTTAGGGATGCATGATGTCAGTAAAGCCAAGAATTTGGCTAAAGGGGGACCAACATTAAAACAATTTAGCAGATTTTTTTTATTAAATTTATGCAAATTAACAAAGTCCAAGGGAAATAAGCTTTCATAAGAGTATATTATTCAAATTATTGCAATATATATAAGCATGACAATGAGGAGGGGTGGGGACGGACTTTGCCTTCCCTATCCCCATCCTCTACTCCCATATACTTACCCATTACCCTACTTATACTCAACGAGGATGAGAAATTTAATCTCATCCCCGTCCCCAATGGGTTCTGGTATTCCTGCCCCATCCCCGTCCCCGAAGTGAATCAATTTTTTTTTAATAAAGAGTTTTTTTAAGCTTTAATGCTAATATTGTAATGCATTATCCAACAATTTGCGCACATTTTAACATTTTCATACTGAATAATTTGGTTGCTCCTTTAAGTATCAATGAAAGTTCTTATATCATGACAATCATCAAACCAAATAACATGACATATCATTATTAACCCCCTCAACAAAAACAAAAATATGGCATTTCTACATTCAGGTAGGGTTTGGGTATGAGTTTGGGGTGGGTACGTATATCCCCGTTACCCGTCCCGTACTCGTATTATGAAATCGGAGAAAACCCAAACCAATACCCAAACCCGGTCAAATCGGAGAAAACCCGTCAAATTGGTTTGGAAGGATACCCATGGACACAGGTTTTGTTGCCATGCCTAAATATATATAAATAAATAAAAAGGAAACTTAAAAGGAATCATTCAAACTTGCAATTTAACCTTAATACCAACACATACCAAGAAGAGAAAAACATGAACTTTATCACAAGCTAATGGGTAGATCTTAAGCAATGGGAAGGTTGATGGTAAGTAAAAATTTCTGAACATACCAAAAACATATGGGATGAATATGCTTCTTTGTCAAACATGAAGGATGAGGGAAAGAAAACTAAGGTGAGAGGTGAAAACAAGCTGATAGCACGTGTTTCTAAAGGTGGTGTGAATTATTACCTCCATGTTTAATTTTTGGGGTGTATGCAGCAAAAACAATAAATGAAATATTTTTCATTATAACACGTTTCCTTTTTTTAATGTTTTTTTTAGCAGGTCACCAAACCGTCACCTGTCCAAAAAATTGCAACTTTTGCATGTTACACAACTTAATAGTTTGTGTAGGCTAAATGGCACCACCCCACTTGGCTAATGTGTAATTTTTAAAGGTTTTGACTATATAAAGATCCCAAACTATAATGGTACCAGTGGGCAAATACACAAACCTATGTGCAGAATCCCTTACTCTATAAGCTTATTAGGTCTTGCAACCTCTAAACCTAATTTTTCTCTCTAATAATCTTGCTTTAATTACCGGCTTAACTAAAACCTAAGAAATTTCCCTCCCTTTTGTTCTCCTTTTGAATTTCGTTGGTAACTTTCCAATAATTTTTGTTTACCGTGCTGTTTATAACCCTTCTGTTTTCCATGCATTTTTTTTCCAAAGTTTCCCTTGCTTTATAACCTAACAAAATTAAATAAGGGCCATTGGACTTCAATTTAGAAAACCACAAAAGTTGCTCCTCTATTTCCCACGCAGATTAACTCATTTATCAAACCTATTCCTCCTGTATAAATATAGATGCAAGATTGTGTCATTAGTCATCTTGCTCGTCTTTTTTTAACATTTCTCCCATATTCTCAATCTGTACAATGGCTGGCCGTAATGTTGTGTTTTTTCAAAGGGTTCCATTCCATGTCGTTTAACTCATTTAACTCCCTGCCATGGCTGACCCAACATCGAGACCTTGCTGTCAACCACAACCGTATAACTATCATCGGTTTCTCCCCGCGCCGTAGTTACTGTTGTTGACCTTCGCCGTCGATGTTGTCACTGTCACTGTTATCTTTGTCGTTTCAGTTGTTGTTGCCATCACAGTCAACTCTCACTGCTTGATGGAGATAAGGAACAAAGCAGGTTTTGGTGTTCAAGAGAGCTGCTACCGTCACTGTTATCTTTGTCGTCTATCTTTGTATTGGAACACGTTGACCTAAGATCCTGCCTTTTTTTTTCATTCGAACTTTTATGAGTTATGGCACCCATCTGTTATTGCTAAAATCCCTTATGAAATGAAGTGTCTGTTTCGCTTTAAACATGGGACAATTTCCAGCAATGTTATTTAACATTAATATTAGAAGGTCTTTATATGTTTGTATGTCTAAAACCAATGATATTGTGTCACTAAAAATAAGTCGTAACTGTAACTTTTGTTAATAGACATCATAAAGTGATAAGAGGTCTTATGATCCAATGGAATGAATTTTGATTTATGTTATAATCCAATTGAGCAATTTAATTATTTGGTTGAATTCTGTATGTCACAAATCTGTATACAACCTAGCCAAATTTTTTTAGTAGCAATGGAATGAATCTTTCAGTAATTGCTATTTAAAATTAATTAGTAGGGAAAATCAATAAACGCTGAATCAGGAAAAGAAATGGTCAGTATAAACTTGCAAGGACATTACCAATCCTTATATGCATTTTATTTAAAATAAAAAACAGTACTTCATATGTTATAATATAAGTTAAATTTCCCTTATCACCAAAAAAAAAAAAAAAGTTAAATTTCCCTCACAACTTTAAGTGTTGCCATGAATCATTTATGGACGTGAGGTTCAATCAAGTATGTTGAAAAATAAATAATAGTGTTGTTGTTTTACTGTTTTTGCTTACATGATAAAAAATATGGTTTTATTTTTAGCAAAAAATATGGTTATATGTTAGCTAAATTAAGAGATGTATTCAACTGTTTATCTAATAATTAGGGGATTTGAACTGACGTTTACACAGTAGGTTGCAGCTAAATATCCGTTTAGCATTAAATGGAATGAATTTTCATAATGGGATAGGCATTAGTTGCAGCTAGAAGGATTTCGACCATTTTAGTGGGTTTATTGCACCATTGTTGAAAACTAATTTGTGATGTATTTTGTTTTAGAAAATAATCGTCATAATTTATTTTAGTTTTTAGTTTTTGCTCTCTCCCTATACTTTATTTTAGTTTTTAGTTTTTGCTCTTTCTCTATGTGTATGTTTTAATTGATCTAACACATGGCGAATTTTGTTTCATTATCCATTGTACTGAAGGATAATAAAATAGATGAAGTGCTTTTGTATTTTTTTATGAAGGAGTGTTTTTTTAATCAAGACCAAGGAAGAAACTTTCAGAAAATATATAAAACTAAAGTTTAAATGTATGTTTTCATGCATTCGTTCATGTTTGTGTGAGAAATCTATAGCACCATATAGCATTGCTCTTTTTCCTTCCTTAGTTTCATAGTTCTTTCAGTTGTAATGACAGGAATTTCTAATTTTGAATTGGTGTTGTTGCAGGAGTCTCATATTATAGATTTCAATTTGGGATAAGATGGAAGCAATATTGTGAATTCTTTTTTGGTAGACGTGGGACCCATTGATGCTGGATGTAAAGCTTGACACCTGCATATTATGTATATGTGTAATTTATCATTGTTGTTTTAGCATTGAGTGTATTCTTAGGTTGTTTTTTTTAGGGATCTTAGGTTGTTAGTATAGGTATTTTTGGAGTTTGTTATGGTATTTCCTGCATAATAAAGATAATGTGCAAAACTTTTCTAATTTTGACATTCATAAAGTATTCATATAACTGCTTTTGGAAAAGAAAAAAAAAAAGTTCTTTTACTTTGTAGTATCTTCTCTATTGAAGGAAATAAATATAACTTAACAATCATATAGAATAGAGACGTAGTCCCCGTGAGCTTAGCCCAGCGGGTAAGGACATTGCATAATTTATGTAAGGGCAGGGGTTTCCCTGACACCCCACTTCTCCACATATAAAATGTGTGAGCTCTAGCTACTAGGTTATTTGACCCAAAAAAAAAAAGAGACGTTTCCCTAAAACAAAATTATATCAAATAGAGGCAAAATATATTTAGCAATATCTGTGTTTTAATTTTATTTTTTTGGTACAAAGTTTTAACGTTGTTAATTGAAGATATTCTTAACTAATAAATATGGTGAAGATACAACTGTAACATCAAATGTGGTCTATGAAGAAGTATTTCTCAATTATGATTAAGTATGTTAATGTTAATACAATTGTATTCTACTTTTTATTTAACATCTAATTTTTTCTTTTTCTATGATATACTTTTATTCCTTTATTATACAATCAAACACATGGGTTGGCAAAATAGGTCGATAAGACCTATTGGTCTTTATTCAATGATATACATTTTTCTACGATTATATTTCATCTGAGATTAAAGATTACTTATTAGTCTTTATTGCAGTCGATAGGACCCGTGCGGCGCACGGGTCGGCAATCTAGTAATGCATAAATGACTCTCATTTTTCTTAGCTAGAAGCCACCTCCACAAGGTTATTTTGATATCTTCAACAAAGTCTCCCATAGTTGGATTGATACTAGAAAAGATACTAAAAAAAATTCATGTTGAAATTTGACTTGAAATTGAAGTTTGAAGGAGTGAAAAATCAGTGCCCGAATTGATGTCTTTGGTGGCCGATTTTGTGTGCCTTTCCAGCCTTTTCCTTATGGCTTTTTTCGGGCCCCGAGTGTGTACATTCGGTGGCTGAATTGGCAAATAAGGATCAAATAGTGTTGTGTACTATGGGGAATTCGGTGGCCGATGTGGTGAGTTCGGTGGCCGAATTTCGCGAATGTTGAATACTATAAAATGCTTCATTCTACATTTTTTTTAGAAGAGCTTCAAGAGAGAAACCTAGGAATAAAAAGGAGGTAACTTTATGGTTGAGTGTCTTTGTAGTGAGGTTCTCTTGGATTGGGAAACATTGTAATCACCTTGGAGAGTGAAAATCATTGAGTGTCTTGTTCATTGGTGAGATTGGGAAAAATGGGTAGAAATTAGGTGTTGTTCTTTGTGAGCTCTTGTGTTAATTTCTTGTAACCCATTTGTATCTCTTTGTAAGAACTCTTTGATAGTGGATTGGAGAGATCAATCTCTCCTCCAGAGTAGGTCAAATTGGACCGAACTGGGTGAACAATCTTTGGTGTGTTTGTTTCCTTTCTTTCTTGCTTTCTATGCTTGTGGTTTTGTGCTTTTCACTTTGATTCCTAGCTTAGATCTAGGTGTTGTTATTATTATTGTTGCTAGTTGTTACTTTGATATTGGTTACCACTTTCCTTTGCTCCACACATCATAGTTTGTATTGGTGTGAGGTTTTAGACCGGAATTCACAACAATTGGAGCCCACCGTGGGGCATAGGAGTGAATTGGTTTAGTGAGTACCATGGGTTGAAAGTGGGATATTGAGAAGTTCACCGAAAGTAACGATTTTGGGTTATGGAAGGTGAAGATGCAAGCGGTGTTGATACAACAAAAGTGTGAGAAAGCTTTGAAGGGTGAAGGTGTGTTGCGGGTCACCATGTCACAAGCGGAGAAGACCGAGATGGTGGACAAGGCTAGAAGTGTCATTGTCTTGTGCCTCGTGGACAAAGTTTTGAGGGATGTCGTGAAGGAACCTACTGCGGCTTCGATGTGGTCAAAGTTAGAGTCATTGTATATGACCAAGTCTTTGGCTCATAGGCAATTCTGAAAGCAACAACTCTACTCATTCAAGATGGTGGAGTCAAAGACTGTAACGGAGCAACTAACGGAGTTCAACAAAATCCTTAATGATTTGGAGAACATTGATGTGCAAATGGAAGACGAAGACAAATATATACTCTTGTTGTGTGCTCTACCGAGATCATTTGAATCCTTCAAGGACACCATGCTCTATGGGAAAGAAGGCACCGTCACCTTGGAAGAAGTTCAAGCGGCTTTGAGAACCAAGGAGTTGACCAAGTCCAAGGACTTGAGATCGGATGAAAACGGTGAAGGCCTTAGTGTCTCAAGAGGAAATGGTGGAGCTAGAGGTAACCGGGGAGGCTCAAAGAGCGGTAACAAGACAAAGTATAAGTGCTTTAAGTGTCACAAGTTTGGTCACTTCAAGAGGGATTGTCTGGAGGACAATGACGACTCCGTGCAAGTTGTGTCCGAGGAGTATGAGGATGCAGGTGCTTTGGTTGTGTGTTGTTGGGAGGATGAAGGTGAGGGTTCTCACCTTGGTATTGATGCCTTGTAGAGCGGTGATTTTCTGGAGAGACGTTAAACACTCAACATCATCCTGGAGAGGCGGTGGGAAGAATACTCATGGTTAGTCTGGAGAGGCGATGTGAATAATACTCGTGATCAACCTTTGAGGTGGAGTTGCAAGGTGATGGCATAGTGTGTGTACGCATTTGGAAGTTGAAGTAGAGAAAGCTCAACTTGAGGTGGAGTTGATGACACCAAGAATGGTACGACTATGGAGGCCTTGGGTGCTATGCTCTAATTGTGAGCATGTGAATTCTTCATGAGAACGGAAGGGATTCCGCAGTTTGAAGAATGTATGGTTTGGCTTGTGTGATTACCTAAAAGACTAAGGTGATTGGATGCAAGGTGATCTTCAAGGAAGCGGGAGACGTTCCGTGGTTGAAGAGGGTTTGGTGTAGACTTGTGGATCTACTTGGTGTAGTTGGATGCAAGGAAAAGGTAAAGAAGATTGGTGGTTGATGGTTAAAGTGGCATAATCATCAATTTGAAGTCAAGGTGGAGAAATTTTGAAATTGACTTGAAATTGTGGTTCTGAAGCTGTGAAAAATCGGTGGCCGAATTGCTGACTTCGGTGGCCGATTTTGCGTGCTTGTTCAGCCATTCCATTCGGCTTTTTTCGGGCCCCGAATCTGTGCATTCGGTGGCCGAATTTGGAAGATAAGGATCAAATAGTACTGTGTACTATGGGAATTTTGTGGCCGATGTGTTGGGTTCAGTGGCCGAATTTGACATTTGCTGAACACTATAAAAGGCTTCATTCTTCATATTTTTTGTAGAGAGCTTCAAGAGAGAAACCTACGCCATAACCGCAATCAAGGATGAAAAATGAACTAGTGACAACTTAGGTTAATAAGTGGACTTCAAAATTTTCTTAAAATCAAACTATTAGTAATTTTAGGTTCATTTCAAACTTGAGAATTTAATTAGGATCCAACGTCCTTTGTAAAGTTCTCTTTTTTTTTTATTATTATGTTACGCCGTTACGTATAGTTTCTTTAGCGTACGTTTAGCTTAGAAAAATATTTTTTCCCAAAAAAAATAAAATAATTCAAACACCAAAAATATTTTTTTAAGACACCTTGGATTTTAACCCAAGTGATCTTTTTCCTTTATTTTCTTAATCAAACTTTTAATCAATTTCAATCTATATTTAGACTTGTTTTCTTGTAAATAAAATCAACCAACTACTCCATTTTATTCTTTTATAGCTTGAGGTCTCTCATCCCTTCTAAAAACCTTTTTCTAAAACCTTAAAATCAATCCAACCCACCAAATAATTTTCAAGAGTGAACTACTTGATTTTGATCCCAAGTTTTTGGGTAAGTAGGGAAAAGACTTATGTATTTCAACTTCGGTGTGTGTAAAAAATCAACTTACTCGAGATTAAATCATGACATATAGTTATTCATTTTTATATTTTAAAATTAGTGAAACGGATAATTATTACTAATGATAAAATTGATTTTTATCAAAAGGTGCGATCAAACTAGCACTAATGCATCAGATCCCATCAGAACTTTGCAGTTAAGCGTGCCTGGACGAGGGTAGTACCAGAATGGGTGACCTCCTGAAAAGTCCTTGTGTTACACCTCTCCCACTCTTGAGTAACCAAAAAAAAAAAAAGGAATCGTACACTCTGCACTTTGAAATGATAAGTCAAACTCTTACCAAGAAGCGGATAAATCATAGATTAGTTAATCCAGTTAATAACAATCCAAGTATCAAATTAAAAGCTCTCACTGAGAAGATGACCTAAACAATTTTTTATAAAACTTCAAAACAAAAATTTATTAGGGTTTGTCTAACTTGTGAAAATATTGCACATGTTAATAAAAACTAAAAAACTACATATTTAATATAAAAACACAAATTTCAAGTTAAAGTTACTACTTTAAATTTCATATTAAAATGTGCAAATTTGCACATAATAAAAAAAACCCAATTTATTATATTACAAAAACTTTCGTTGAATGTATAGCAACCTATATATATATATATATATATATATGTGTGTGTGTGTGTGTGTGTGTGTGTGTGTGTGTGTGTGTGTATGAACCTTCAAGTTATTAATTTTTGTACTTATGAAATGCAAATGAGAGTTATATGACAAACGGATGTTCGGAAACTAAAGTAGATTGGATTCCAGGTTTGACAAACTTTCGGTTGAAGGACATTCTTGACTATAACAGGACAAATGATATTATTGTAGAATTCTATATTGAAATTGCAGATAGAATTAAGGGTTAAATAAGTAAATAGTTCCTATAAATATACCAACATTTGATTTTAGCTCTCCTAAAATATTCTTGAGGCTTTTGGTCCCTCTAAATTTTTTCATTTATCAAATTAGCCACTGCTCCACATTGAGTATTACACTAGAGCAGGGACTAATTTCATAAATGAAAATTTTTATAGGGACCAAAAGCCTCACAAATATTTTAGGGGGACTAAAATCAAATGTTGGTATATTTAGGGAGACTATTTACTTAATTAACCCTAGAATTAATAGAGAGTCTACTATTGTTTTGGGGTGAAGATCCTCTCCATATTTCCAAAATAAAATGGAAATGTCAATTACTATAGTTTTGAAGTAAATATATGATATAA
>Ga0099826_10003458_pt1 | contig 10725 bp, 7 predicted proteins | sample Mtrugardesep15_FD_76830 | JGI IMG/M metagenome (GOLD analysis project Ga0099826, IMG submission 76830) | Root nodule microbial communities of legume samples collected from California, USA - M. trunc garden sep15 | ecosystem: Host-associated > Plants > Roots > Nodule | place: USA: California...
GCCAAACAAAATTGTCACCAAGATTTGCAGCATACAGAGATTTTCCGAGATCTCCGGTGAGTCGGTTACTGACTTGTGTTCATACTGCTGATTTCATTTTTTTAAAACAGTAAACAAAATTATTTATGATTCTAAAGATAATTAATTATTAAACTAATAATACGAATTAATCATAAACCCACTTAACGATAAAACTCATCCATACCTAAGTCCATCGCGCCGTCCAATGAGATCCACATATCCGCCGACCACACTTTTTAAACTGGCTTTAAACAAGTATTTTAATATAAAACATGGGATAATAGTCCTCCCATAATGATTAGTTACAATAGTTTTTCAATGTATCAAAATTTATAGTAGTTTATTATTGTATATTTCATTAGTCAAAATATTCATTGATATTAAAATCTTTTATTAATATTGTCATATTAATCATTCAATATACTTATTTATTGTGGTATCAGTCCTTACGCGTACTTACGCATTGTCATTTCAGTCCTTATATAAAAAGAGTTGTTATGAGCATCGAAAAATTATTTTAGCTTCAGAGACTATTTATACTAATATAGTGCATAATCAGAAACTATTACCCGTAAAGAAAAAGGTTAGCATGCGTAATGTATTTTACAATTACTATTAAATAAAACTCATAGTAAATAGCATGCTTAATGTATCTTACAAGTATTTTCTTAATGCAATGAATATCAATTCCATGATAAATTTCAAAAATATTTTAAATTACAATTACTATTAAATAAAACAATTTTTTGTCCAATGCATGTTTCCATTGCACCTAAACTTCATATTTCATTATTTGATACTTACAATATTATTAATGTAAGGGTCAATTTTCGGTTCTACGTAGAATCATCTAAACTCATAAAAATTACATAAAATATTAATAAAAGTACTCGTCAACTTAAAAAGAATTAGAAATTCTCAAAAGAATAAAGTACACAAAAACTAATATGTAAATCTTTATGCATGAAGTGCATGATATGAAAGACTCAAAATGATCTAGATGTCATCGTTTTAACTAAAACAACCACGACCAATGGAAAAATGAACCACTCCATGGTTCCTGAAAGATCCGTCACCAAGTGACATCAGCCCAATAAAAATCGGATCAACTTCTCGAGTTGATCAACTTGTTATAACCCACGCGAGCGAAGAAGACGAATCTGACACTTTTCTACAACAATTATAGTTTATTGCATTTGATTTTAATTCCATTTTTTTTCTTTTTTAGGTCATAATCCTCATCTTGTTATAAACTAGTTTGTTCACATATATGAAGTATTTTGCTCGGGGTTTGATTAATATTTACCAAGAGTAGCGAGGAAAACTAAAGATATGATTTCCACCACTACATTCGGTTCACTATGCATGGCTATGGTCGCTGCTATGAGCTACTTTTTTCTCGAGGATAAGATGTTCATGGGAGGGTAACTCTAAATACAAGTACCTTTAAAATATACCCTATTTATTTCAGACGGAACTCCATTTCCTTCCCTAAATAGGAATATTGGATGTTTCAATGAAGATGCCTAGAGTGACTTGAGTACTGTGATCATGGTTTGTGCTTGAGTTTAGACCAGTCACTACATAATGGGTGCTTAGCAGTAAATATCATATATCAATGTATTAAAAGGAAAATATTTATTTGTTGGGAATGAAGGTATAAACAAAATCAGATCAACAACATTGGGCGACAACGGTACGTACATACTAACAATAGAGGTGACAACAACATCAGTGGTGTCATCATGGGAGTGGTGTGATGATGGTGACATAGGTGGTGCATGGTCTTCCTCCATCCACACACATACATGGATGTGTGTGCGCACGTGCGCGCATGCAAGAGTGTGTGCCTATGTGATTTGATAAAAATAAATAAATCAGTGTAGCATGTTCATATTTCACATAGAACAATTAGATTATGAGTGAAGAACTTGACACGATTCTCAAGTAATATGTTTGTCCAGTTTCTATATTTTGTTTTTACTAAAGTCCAACTCCTATGTTGTATATGTTGTATCGTGTACGTAGTGCACAATGTTGGAATCAAAATCGGAAAAAAATTTAAAAAAGAAGAAGATGCATTTATGATGGCTATCAATCAAGTGTCTATGACCAACATAATTCGAGTTATAATCTTCTCCATTTATAATTTTCTCCATAATGTAAGACTCATTTGTCTTTTATGTTTAACTTATATTTATGTGACAGTTACAATGTTCAACTTCTATTTTTATTTATCTTCAGTGATTAACTTGTTAGGCCATTTTTAAATCAAAATTTATATTTCTTAGCGACTAGGGCAAAAACATGTCACTCTAGCAATCGTAGAAGCAGTCATGTTTGCTCGACGCCTTACAAACTTTACCTCAAAGTTGAAAAATAAAGCTAACGTAGACTTAATCGTATGATCTCCTGTGTTTAATTTGTTAGGCCATTTTTAGATCAAAACTTATATTTCTTGGGCGTGAAGTACACCTCTACCAAATTTTAGCAGCTGCAATGATCAACATGATTCTGATGCTTACCTCTATATTGGCTTGTATGCTTAGGTAGTTGATAAACATTTTTTTTTAAAATGTCTTTAATGATTAATTTAATCAATTTTTTGTGTGTATATGTCTATGCTTAATTAGGCTTGAGGTGTGTGCTTTTTTTCAAAAATAAAAGATAACATCTTGATTGTGCCCATCGTTATAGCTTGGTTTGGATGGGTTTTTACCTAAATATAATATAATGGTTGCTCAATTATTGATCACAAGTTTTATCAATTGTATAAATTTTTTAATTTGAACCAAAAAAAGCTTTTGTAAATAAATTTACATAAAATTATAGAGAAGTTTGATGGATTTTTTATTTTTTTTAAAAAGTAAATATTAAAACACAAAAACTTATTAATTGATTAAGGTATAGATAACTATTGTTAAAATCAGCAGTGCACCAAATTTCGTCAAACTTGTTGTCAATTCAAGTATGCAGATAGAAGACCCGATTAATTAGTTTTTTAAAAAAGTTGAAAGATCGACGGTCATTATAATTTACACAATACTTTTAAAGTATGCATCCCAATCAACTAACCTAATTGTTGAGAGTCCATGTATAAAATAAATAAAAAAGTCCATGTTATATGAGATGTAACTGGAAAATATGTTTATAATACTAAATTGATTTTGTCAAGGTTGATTTAAGTTCTACTCAAGTTTTAAAAGAACGTTATAATATAGTAAACAAGATATGTTAGGTCACTCCTTCAAAAAAAAAAAAATGTTAAGTCACCTGCTATCATGTCACCGCTATCTAATCATCTCGGTCATGTTGCAGATATCTAGCCCTTAGTGTGAGAGAAATGTTTCGGTAATCTTAGGTAAATTGCAAATACTATAATTTAGGTACAAACGACCATATATGTTTGTCAACCTTGGTTGACCTTGAACAGCCTATTCGACATATAAAAACCATTTTAGTACTGAAAAAGTGTTCTTTAATGGCAAACACAGCTAAATGGAGGAAGGTATAAGTATGATCCAAAAATATATAATATTATCTACTCTTTGCATTTGTTATGTAACTTTACGTTACTTGTTAAATCCAAGAAGATACAGAATGCATTGCATAGAAGAGTCGAGATAGAATATGAGACTGAATGACAAAGACATCGATCGAGAAATTCTTGCCTTTAATTAAGGTAGCTTGAAAGAGTAACGAGTTAGCATTATAAAGGAAAGATTTTCAATCAATATCTTAATATTAAACGTAGATATTAAAATATAACCTAACGTTTAAAAGAATACTTATTATGATAATAATTAAAGTACTCTGAAGCTTCAAGAAGGATTTAGTGGGTGAAACTAGGAGAGTGTCCAGAAGTTTCTTAAAATATTAATATGTAAAGACTACTCGAAAGGATGTATATTCATTGAACAAAACATAAGTGCTGAAAGGGATAAGTTAGAAACGTTCGCATCACTATTGAAAAAGATTGAATTAATAACAAAAATTAGAGTTGAAAAAAAAAATCTCTAATCACACTTAATTAAGACTTGATGATGAAATTGGAGGTAGATTTTATGTTGTCGGTCTCTAATTTTCCATTGTTAAACTTTTCCAAGTAGTGACCATAAAGTATATTACGGGAGAGACACATTCAAGCCACGCTTTGTCTTTCTGATTAAGGCCAATCTGTAAGCAATATTTCTACTCAATAGTGACCATAAATTAGTTTATTTTGTAAAGAGTAAAGACCAAAAAAGTGATATATTAAACCGACAATCAATGTATAAGAAATTCTAAGATCGGAGAATACAAAGGTCAACATTTAGAAAAAAGCATCAAAACTTAAGTTTCATGCTTACATTAAGATCAAGTTTTGTTTTGAGAATGATATATTCAATTCAACATAGTAAAAGTTTAAAAAGTAATATTTTCTACATAAATTTATAAATTTTTAATAAGTATCCTTAAAACAATTGTCGATAAAATCCTTAAAAAAACAAAAAAAAAAACTCAAGATTATTAATTTTGTATGATATAAGAGTTGGATGATTTACAATAGTTTCTTCCCTATTTAACACCCTGCTCAATAGAAATCCTCATGCCAACATCAAATAATGGGATGTTAAGGGCGAGAGTCCTTGTGATAACATCAAATAATGGAATGTCTACAAAGAGATATATGCTTTTGTAGATACTCTCTCTTATTATTTATGGGCTCCACAACATAATTAATTGAAAATATAATTTTCATCTTTCAATTCTTATATTATTTTAATATTATAAAACAAAAAAAAAGATGGATGTAATTGTTTGTTTATTTGATCAACGTTGAACTTTCATTTTCAAACAAAACAAATTTTCTACTACAATTTATAATGCATCCTTTAAGAAAAAAAGGAACAATCACATAGTGCAGTTTCTTGATTACAGGGAAAAAAGGCCTTTTTTTTTTAATTATTAAAAAAAATTAAAAAATATTATACTTATTATAATTTTTTTTTGACAAAATATACTTATTATAATTTATAATTGAATTAATTTAATATTCCAAAAATTAAATAATTTAGAATAAATAGATAAATTATTATTAAAATTTAATAATAGAGTTATTGTTAGGACTCATAATTTTTTTTTTAAAATGTTGAGTTGAAAATTAAATACTTATTATTACTTATAAACGAATGACGTGTACAAACGGTACTAGTATAAGCTCCAAAATGGGATGTTGGGGATGCTCGTTTCAGTTTTTGAAAACTTAGGTCAAAGTTGAGAAACTTTTGTCTGGTACATTCAATTAGAGGTGAAAATGTTGTCCTATTTTTTAGGGGGAAATGTCCATTTGTTATACTTTAACCGTATTTGGATTAGATTTTGTCCCAAAAAAACCCTAATACAAAACATGTACTTACATGCCAACAAAACATGTCACCATGGAAGTAGTACAATAAGTAAGGAGTTAACTCAATGGAAGCAGACATTCTTTTCACCGGAAAAAAAAAATGTCTGACTTCCTAAAATGTCACGTTGGATTAAAAATATCTATAATAAGTAATATATCATGCTCGGGACTTTAACAATCTTATACCAGTAAAAAAAAACATCTTATACCTATTTAAACAAAGAGCTCATACTTGGTTCAGCATTCTTCTTCTTCTATCTCTACTTGCAATAGGGAAAAAAAATTAATATACAAAAAATAGACGAATAAAGTAAAATTGAAAATACATGAAAACCATAAGAAAAAACTATTGGATTTCAGATTTGTGAAAAGAAAAAAAAAACCAAACCAATATAAAACCAAACTAAAAACATACTAGTACATGCATATATCTTTTTTTTTAATAAGAGTACAGGCATCTTTGTTTATAAATTTTCCACAATACTCAAATTTACATGGTTAGTTTTATATATTTAAAAAAATTCCATACAGTTTATACTTATCTATGAAATATAAATTTGGATGGAACTAATTTTAAGTGAAAAATATGATAATTTGTTGGGTTTTTTTTTAACAGACCAAAAGATGATATAACTATAAAACAATCATCAAAGAACAAGTGCTTAGATTGAAACATTGCAAAGTCAAAAAAATACAAAAAAAGAAAATAAAAAGAAACACCAACAACGGACGGAGTCACCACACCAAAATAAAGTTCGAGTGGTTGGGAGCTCAATTCCAGACCAAAAGTTTAAACAGATCAAGAGATGCACATGTTAAAACTATGATGATGACCAAATAACACATAGTTACAAATGTTTCAAATTGAATGAAGATATTCATTCACTTTCTTACTATAAGAGATACCAAACCTATAAATTGAACCGCATCACAATAGCAATTATTTGTCAAAACACAACTAATTCCCAACCATGACAAAATATAATTGGTTAGATGATAAGTTGTTATAGTTGTAAATATATAATTCTATCTGAATCTATTATCACAAAAAAGACAAGAAAGTGGCCTAGTTCTTTTGGATCTGGGTTCAATTGGGACTGGAAACAAGTTTCAAACTGAGCCTCCAAATTTGCCATTCCCGATTTATTTATAATAGGTGATTGCTCATCCCCCTCTAATTTACCCAAATCTGTCAGAAGCATGTTTCCGGTAAAATGCCGCATTTTAGGGGGAGATCAGCAATCATCTTTTTAATATACGTAAATATCCCATAATTTATTTATCTATAACAATGTAGTAAAGATTAGCTTCCAATTGAACAATTATGGTCATTCAACAAAATATGAAATGCATGCTTATATTACTTTTAACTAAAATCACATATTGTTACACTAAGAATACTCCTGAATCCAGAAAAGTTTCAACATGTCAAGTTGACACTCATGAATCAAGTCAATTATACAAAAAAACCAAGTACCATTTGCATGTGCTGCTGCAAGTTCACGAGGCTGATTTAAGTTCCCTTTTCAATAATTCCTGCAAAATGAAGATGCGCAACATTAACATCAACCTTGGTCATCACATGGTTTCATCTCATAAATTCCATAGGTGTTAGCTCAAGAGCAACGGCAACTGCCTAGTTTTGTAACCTAAAAGGACAGGGTTCGGATACCGACTGAAGTATGCATGGTTTGGTGGCTTCCTCTCCCTCTAAATACCACAACCAAGCCTTATCCCACTAATTGGAGTCGGCTATATGGATCATACACCGCCATAATGTTCTATCATATATCATTTCCCTATCCAATTTTATTGAACTCTAATAGTTTTTCTAGGTCTTCCTCTGCCTCTAGTGATTTGACTACTCTCCTTAAGGTCAACTCTCTACATGTCCAAACCACCTAACAGTTTCTACCATCTTTTTTGTGATAGGTGCTACCCCCCAACTCTCTCTAATATTGTCATAATATTTCCACTCCCCAATTTAAACAAAAAACAATAAAACAAACAAACAAATTCATGTCAAAGGCTTGCTATATTACCTCTTTGGTGGCAGCAATTGATACACGCTCTCTTTCCTTCTTCTTGCGTCTGCATTCTCCACACCAGCTTGGAAATTCTCTCTGATATTTCTTGATCTCTCTAAACGCCGAACTACACAAACATTGATGACCATGATTATGCCCAATATATTAACAGAAAAAAATCAACAGCATTCATTCCATTTACAAGGAGACGTATGAAAAAAGTGATGGAAATACCTTCTACACCAGAGAATTAAATTGATTCGATTTCCAGATATTGTTGGTCTAGCACCATGACGGTGGCGACCAGAATGAAGGACTGCATGTCCTGGAACATGGGAATAATCGAATATCTCCTACAATGATATGGTTGGAATTAAAAAAGAAGCAATGTCCACATGAAATTCAGATAATTTATCAACAGTGTTGGTCAATATCATCTTCTAGTTTGCTACAAACCCATAAAAACTATCCCCAAAGATATTTTTCCTCTAACAATAAGGTAGCAGACATACCCCTGATTGGGTCTCTGTATTCACATGTTCATCACATCGAACACCTCGGAAGAACAGTTCTCCACCTGAAAATTGTGTTCCCAAGCAAATATTTAAGGTGACTTCTGCGTCATCCACGTGGAACCCTGTAAAAAAAAAGTTTTTACATACAATCAAAAGCATGTAAAGCTAAAGGATTAAGAGGTAAACATGAAATAGGTAGCAAGCAAGAAGGAAACAGATTGAGTATAGAATAAAATCCATGAGATCCGATTATCATGATTCACGAGGGCTTAACAAGTAAAGCATCAAAAGTTAATATTTCTTTGAACTGTATGAGCATAGATCAATAGCAACTGCTATATAGAAATGTATTTCTTACTATATTACATATCAAAGAAAAGGAAAATTACAGAGCAGAAGCTACCAGCTCAGGATGAATTGCTAGCCCCTGACAGTTCAGTCTATATTTCAGAATATATCCTATCCCTCTCCCCCATGTTACTTATATAACAAACCTCCGTATTCTCTGTCCTGTAACTAAGGCGTTCGGGTATATACCTGAAAGGCTTAGGGGCTTTGAGGATTGGGTTCCTATCATAGATGCATTCATATTTAGCAGCAGATAGGCCAAAATTATCACAGTATCATGAAAGTTTAGAGTATACAGTTAAAAAAACTCAGTCATCATGATGTAGTATGAGTGAACTAAAATCATTTTCAATTAAGAGTTTGAGAGGGAATAGGGAAGTGTTATTGATTGCAAAAAACTAAACTATTGTCATTTTAAGCCGCCATATCAGCCATGGTGCCGCCATCCTTTGCAAATTGGTCATGGCAGTTATCCAAAATCAGCCACCGCAACTCGCCTAGCGCTGCCATGGCCGACGACGTTTGACAACACTGGAATAGGGTAAACTTTTACATTTTTAAATAAGAGTGTTATATAGTGTTATTAAAACGAATAACGAACAACTGGAAGGTTTCATGATAGTCCATTTTGATATAGGTTTCAACAACGAATAAGGAACGATTGGAAGGTTTCATGATAGTCTATTTTGATACAGGTTCCAACTAATAGCAAGTCGGATAACCATGACAGAAGTTTAAAAAACCTACCAAGTTCCACATCCCTATTGGTTCCATATTCAACAACAAAACCATGATGAGAGTCCAGTGTGGATCCACCAACTTCAGAAAAGAACACTACAAAAAAAATCAAAATTGCAAAAGTGAGCATTGCTTCTTTATCTCAAAGAACACTATATTCTCATCCATTCTCATTAAGAAAAATAAAAAATAACCTCGAGCTATAGGACGTATGAAATCGTTCATCAATTTATCAAGCATGGTTTCCAGGCCAAAATCATCGAGAACAGCACCATATTGATTCATTGTATTAGGTCGCATGATTCTGAATTTGGTCTCATGGACCCATCTTTCAAAATGATCTACCTAAGCAATCAAAACCTGATAAGAAAACACAAAACACTAATATAGAACAGATGTAACGATATATGCATGAAAAGGAAAAAAAAGGAATGTGATACCTCGGATACCAACATTTCACAAAACTGTGGTTGAAGCATTTCAAACGTATAAACTCCTCTGGAGGGTTCGACCATTATACTTCTAAAACTAGCTTCTGTATTTTCCTTAATAGCTCTGAGAAACGAGGGAGCAAAAAAGTGTTCACTATGCATAGTATATATCTCCTTATGAAGCGGCTACAAAAACAAATGCGAATAATTGGTAAGATAAGGCGTGATTTGTACATAAATGCTAGTAAGAAAGGAGACAAGATGATTGTTCTCGGGCCATAAGATTCTGATATTTATATGCTAATTCCCGATTCTCGTATACAAGCAACGAATAAAATATGGCCTTCGAAATAAAACCATGTTTATCCCATGATTTCCAAAAGAATCATAACAAAAAAAGAAAAATTTCTATTTACAAATGGACAAAGTTTTTTTTTTAACAAGACAAATGGACAAAGCTTATTTGACATTCGATAGAAAACTTACAGGATAGTTCAATATGATCTTTTGCCTGTATTCCTTCTGCTTTTGCATCTGTTCGATCCAACATAGAACAACCAAAAACACAGAAGATGAACAACAGAACCAAGCTAAACACAAAATAATAGGAAAAATAAAAGAAACTGCACCCTGACTGTCATACTATGAGAAACTCGCTGTCACAAGACAACAGATATTAGGCTTATTTTCCATCACCCTTTTAGGCTAACAAGTGATTTTTTTTTATTTACATTAACTAACTAACATATGTTTGTAACACACACTCACAAACATATCAATCTGCTATTCTAATTTTATTTGGAGAGTAGAGGAATTTTTTAAAACTTAAAAACCTACTCACTATTCATGATTTCCTCAAGCCTAGATCGCACTTTATATCTTAGAGGGATCAAATGGTGGTTTTCATCTAATTTCAAGGGAATAAGTCAGCACGAAGAAACTTAAACTTGACACGTCTGAAGAATGCCCTTCCCACACATTCTTGCGTAACAAACTTGCTCTTAAACACACCTTATTTCTGGGCAGTTAGCAAGACATGTAAAGAAAGAATAGCTTGAAAGGTGAAAAAGACTTTCATAGGTGGCTCTAGGAAATGCAACCTAGCCATGCCATCACAACAAAAAACAATACTACATTCTCGACAACAATTGCAGGAAGCAAATCCAGACTTGGAGACTCATGCAAAGGAACATTATGCTTCCTTGTAAAATCCATAGTCGTACCTACCAGATGTATCATGTCTAGAAAATACACAA
>Ga0099826_10003459_pt1 | contig 10724 bp, 7 predicted proteins | sample Mtrugardesep15_FD_76830 | JGI IMG/M metagenome (GOLD analysis project Ga0099826, IMG submission 76830) | Root nodule microbial communities of legume samples collected from California, USA - M. trunc garden sep15 | ecosystem: Host-associated > Plants > Roots > Nodule | place: USA: California...
AAAAAAAAAAAAAAAAAATTGACCAAAACTTGTTATTCCATTAGAAGCAAGACCAAATCTGTATGTTATTCTATTAATAGCTACTGGCTTCAACACAAATCCCACAGGGAACCATAAACTTTAGTCTGCATGTAGCCAAGGCTCATTTTTCTTTAAGATTCCATATCAGAACTGACAATCAATACACATGAAAGTGACTTGAAATTTTCGAAGGAAATCAAGTTAAAACGTAGAAGATCCCGAACTAAAACAAGATTCCCACATAAGTAAATATGAGAAGTATATTGGGAATCAGAGATAATTCAGTCTTACCAGCCTCATGTAAGCATTTTTAAATGGTTCTCAGCCACGTATATTCATCTACGTTTGAGAAGCTTATAATTCAGAAAATATACCAACTCTTCGTGTACTAATTCAGAAAATACACCAACTCTTCGTGTACAACTGAAGAAAGAGACTATGACTCCATCTCAAAAGGTGAATTTGTACCGATAAAAAAACAATGGTTTACAAAGTACATGATCGTATTTTCCTTTTGATATTACAATTTCAAATATCATAGTGGACCGAATGGACCTCAACTTTTCTTGCAACCATTGGGAACTCAGGGCCAGGCTGACAAGAAGTTACGCAGCAATCTTTATAACACAGTTTAATATCATACTTTTGCACCAAGGAAGGACTGCCAGGAACAATAAAAGGGAGACGAATTTGGATTATAAATTATTATATTCGCATGAAAGATGAAAAAATGTAAAATATAAAAACATGGACAAAATCAGTGCCAAGTGATGTGGTACAAGGGACACAGTAAACCTTTTATGAAGAAAGAAGCGAAAATTAAAACATATTCTAGGATGAACCAATGAGCGACATGCACTAACAAAATTGTAATCTAATCCCAAATACATTCACAGATCAATTCTCAACCATATACAAAAAAGCAAGATGTTGTGCACAATTTGCTACGGAGATTAACATTCACAAAAATCTATATTGATGCAAAGATACGTATATCAAAAGACATCACTTTCACAAGTCAGATGCATCATACGATGTGTTCCTAATGAAGAGCGCAAATTACATATTATTTATTAAGTTGAACATGTGTTGCCAGAAAATACTAAACTATCTTCCTACCTTTACACCTGCTGGAGAGTTTCCAGACTTAGCAGTGGTTGTACTTCCAAAATTGGGCTTTGTTTTTTTATCAGCTGGCTTTAATATTTGGAAAGAGCACATTAGTGTCTCATCAACACTCATCATAGCACCGGCATTGTCAAACTCCCCGCAATAATTAGGTGCTGAAAATATTGTTACAAGCTGTCGATTAGCAAAGAACTCATATCCATCCTCCACAACCTGGTCAAAACATGAAGGGATAAAACCGGTTATATTCAACAGCATAGTTGATTGACATGACACATAACATTCTCCAATATAAACACAAAATAATGTACCGAATGAAGCATCAAATGCCAAACCTTATGGAATGCATGACATGTGGAGAATTTTAGGGTCAATGCATAAAACTATGTCATGTCACGTTTACAAAGGCAGATATAATTTCCAGTTAAAAAAAAAGTAATTATGGAAACAAACAAAAAAGCAATTATAATACACTGGAAATATACTAACAGATTAGAGCAGATTGATGGCAATATATTTCATTGTCATTTAAGTTTCAGTCATAGAAAATTAAAAATGGCCGTACAAACTCAACCTCCAAAACTTGGTAACACATTATTAAGCACTAAAGGTAGGAGTTAGACCTGATGAGCGCGGCAAATTAGGTCAAGATCATGTTTCTCAAGAAACTCTGTGATCTTATCAGCACCAAATGTATATGAAACTCCCCGATCATTCATTCCCCATCCTTGAACATCTTTGCTAGGGTCAGACCAAAGAAGATCACAAAGCAAACCAGTATCAGGAACATCAGTGGGCCGTTGTAGATTTCTAATCTGATCCAAATTATTTAAGTCAGGAGAAAGCCCCCCATGCATACACAATATCTTTTCATCAATAAGTGCTGCCACAGGAAGACAATTGAAACAGTCTGTAAATGTCTTCCATAATCTTACATTAAACCTTCTCTTGCACTCATCGTAAAATCCATAAATCCGATTTATGGAAGCACATTCATGATTTCCTCTCAATAGGAAAAAGTTCTCGGGATATCTAATCTTATAAGCAAGGAGAAGGCAAATTGTTTCTAAACTCTGCTTCCCTCGATCCACATAATCCCCCAAAAACAAGTAGTTAGCCTCAGGAGGCAATCCACCGTACTCGAAAAGCCTTAAAAGATCAGAATATTGACCATGTACATCGCCTGAAACATCAATATAAGGATATTAAGAAATCAATGTCAATTATAAGTAACAAATTTCCGCGGTATTAATACAGTCGTGAACAGATTACATGACAGTTGGAATCTATAAGGCACGGATATGGATAACAGACACGCCGACAACGCTAATAATTTGAGAAAATCACACAATTTAGAGTAACAAATTATCACAAGGCACAGTTTAAATATTAAAATCTTCCACTAATTAATCACTAAGCATGCAAAAAGGTAACGAGAGAGGAGAGAAGAATACCACAAATTTTGATAGGAGCTTCAAGTTGTAATAAAAAAGGTTGTTTGAGAAAAATATCTCTAGAAACATTGCAGAGTTGACGGATCTCTGACTCTGATAGTTGAACTTGCTTCCCTGGACGATTTCGAACTTCAAGCAGTCGATTGATTATGTCATCAACAACCGATTGCTCCATTTTCTTCTTCTTCAAAACCAAGTCAACACAATCTCTCTATTCAATTTGATGAATGAATAAGAAGATGATGTTGTTGAAGATGAAGATGAAGATGCCTCGGGGAAGAAAACGATGATTCTGATGTTGGAAGTGACGGTCGTTTTGGTCGTAGAGGAGCGTCGTTTTGGGATGGAGTCACAATTGGACTTGTTCACTTTTTTTTGGGAAAAGTAAAAGAGAAAAGAGGGACGATTTTTTATTATTTTAATTTTAAATTTTAATTAATTTTCTTCTTCATTTTGAGTGAAGACATCTCAACAATAATTTGGAGTCAAGGTTTAAGCAATTTTTTACCTGGTCTAACCTCTCACCCATCCGTTTGACTCAAGACTCAATCTTTGCTGCTAAAATGATTCAGATCATCTTTTTTTGGCTTAAATATGCATTTCATCCCTGTAATTAGGGGTCGTTTGAAATTTCATCCCTGAGCTTACTAATCCTCCTATTTTGCCCCTGCAATTATTAATCATTTGAAAAATGGTCCTAATTACATCTGATTAGTAATTTCAGGGACGAAAATTCAAATGACCTATATTTGCAGCGACGAAAGAATTATTTAAGTCAACCACCTCGCCCAATCATCACTTGCCACATGGACACCACGTCGCTAATGACAGTCCACCTCAGCAAAAATACTTAATTAGGACCAAAAGTCAAATGATTAATATTTGCAAGGGTAAAATTGAAGGATTAGTAAGCTCAGGGATGAAATTTCAAACGATCCCTAATTACAGGGATGAAATACATATTTAAGCCATTCATAAGTTGTGAATTGGACAACTTATTTTATATTTTTTTTATAACAAACAAAAATGAATTATATTAACACTGACAATGACAATGTAATTCCATCAACAGTCAAAACAATCATGAAAAGAAAAACAATCCTGACAATAATACAAAAAAGTTGGTCGATGCTCATACACAAGAGAGGACTCGACTACCAATTATGAGTACCAAAACTAAAAATAACATTACTATTTGATGAATATTACCACATTTATAAATTTAGTCTATGGCCTAAGTTGTTCACATAGATTTATTTTTCTTTTTAAGTATAAGTTAGAGTTTAGTTTGTGTTGTATGGGATTTTTGTGTAGAAAGATGTACACCATTAGTAAATCACAACCAATTAAATGAATTTCTTTAAAATTATTAAAGATTAACGATTCCAATGATTTATGATGTAAAACATATTTACACGAACATAACATTTCAAAAAACAGTGTATATAGATTAAATCCTAATTTTTTTTTAGTGGATTAGATTAAATTGGATTTTTAGACCACAACTTGTCTTTTTTTTTATTTTTAGTTTAACTTTTTTTCGATGAATCTATTTTTAGAAAATCAATTACATTGATTGAAGAATCGGTGAATTTTTTTATCAAGAAAATTGAATTAAATATATTTATATCTGTGTTTCTCCGACATGAAAAAGAATATGAAAGAAAAAAATGAGAGAATCTAAATAGAAAAATATAAGATTTGAGTATTCTCGTAACTTCAACTACAAATCAACTAATCACTCTCAAAACCTTGGTTCACATTTAGCTAAAATCCAATCACCGTTGACAATGAAGACCTTTGGCTAAAGTTTGAACACTCTCAAATTATTGATTAAGAAGTCAAGAACCGTTGCCAACCAATATTTAAGCACTCTCAACCCTTTGGACAAGATACAACTGTTGTCAAAGAATATTGGTTCCTAGGACTCTTAAGACCTTGGGTTAAAGAAATCACCATCAATAAGAATCCTTGGTTATGAAGTTGATTTCTGTAATTATGCTCAATAGATGTAAGGAATTGATTTAATTTAACCTTGTTTTAGATACCAAGAAAATCTAGCTAGTCACAGCAAATAAAATAGTGTATGAAATTCGAAAAAAAAAAAAAAAAACTCATTATAATGAAAGAGTCAAAGTAGTAACACCAAAAATGATGGACCAATTTGTCAAAAAAAAAAATGATGGACCAAGTTCTCTCCTAGTTTGCCTCTATGGTTGTTGCTGATAGATTGGTTCCTTTGTTTTGGTTCTTATTTTTTAAATTTTGAGTTCATTGGGTATCCTTGTACGTTGACACACAACATGGATTTATTTATTTTTTATTGTTGTATCTAATTCATGAGTTACAACATATTATGTTGATTTTATCTACCTGTCGTGTGATGTGAGTTTTTTTTTTTCTTTTCCTTTTAAATAGTCTCTTTTGTTTTTTTTAGCTTTAAGGAGTCTATCAACGAAACTCACAGACATTGAATATAATAATTTAAAATTGTGTGTTCGTACCCTTTACATCTCAAATGTCTCTACAGCGTATTCTCTTTAGTTGAAGTAATGATGATAAATCTCAAAAAAAATATAAAAAAATTAATGATGATAAACACTGAATAAAAATACTTCTTTCCATCATAATTAATTTTAAATTTGATTCGCTACGTTGTTGGAAACTTACTTCTTTACGCTTTCATCAATCTAAAATTTATAACCGAGAGATCAGAAAGCTAGACTTATACTTGAGCTAACCTTCAATATTATACAAAGTTTGTTTTATTATTTAAAAATCTTATCAATTAGTTTGAAATTACATACTTTGTATATTGTATGGTCATTTATGGTGTTAGATTTTTATTTTAAAAATATAAAACAAATTTTAGCTTAAAATATAAATCAGTGAAAGGGTATTTTATAGGATAGGATTTGGAGAAGCTGCTACAATTGATGTGTACATGATTAGCATATGATTATACTCAGATATAGGAATAAAAAAACACGTGGATCATCGGAATGAGAAATCAGTTGATTGCTAACGCTTAAACAGGATAAACTAGGACACCGTGCTATAAAGTGGCCATTGGAGGGAAGGCATAAGCTATGGAGGATATGACCATGTGAAACAAGGTGCATCATTACATTCACATGAAAGACTAGACCATTCAAATCAAACAAAAGAGGTGCTTGAAGAGGTTCAGGAACATTTGGAAAATGATTATAACTTGATCAAAGATAGAGCTAGAATATATGAACATGTAGGTCTCATTTATTATGCTCTTATTGTTGGTAAATAACTACAGGGGGAATGAGCCTAATAGTCTCAAGAGAGCATAGGAAAGTCAAGATTGGTTAGAAGCAATTTCTCTGAAGAGATTCAATCTCTTGAGAAGAACAAGACATGAGTTCTGCTTGACAAGCTAAAAGGACAAAAGGTGATTGACTTCAATTGGATAATCAAGGCAAAACGTGTGGCAAAGGGGTTTTCACGAATTGATTTCAATGAATTTGTTCTCCAGTAATGAAACTTAGTCTCTGCACTATCATGATCTTACTATCTATTGTGACACAGTTTTATTTAGAACTAGAACAATTAAGAACTCAAATAACACAAAAAATTGAAGTGGTTTGGTCTATACTCTATAGACCTACTCAACTGAACAGAGAGCACATAACAATATCACTATGAAGAGGAACAATACAAGATCAAATGTCAGAGGTTTCCCTTGGTCCCGTACAATGCCATTGTTAAGTCACAACCACAAGAATCACCAAGCCTTTCACCACTCTATTTTCGCACAATCTCTTTGATTTTCTTTTAACCAGTAGAGAGTTCACATGAAATACCTCGCAATACTAATGACACTCTTACATACTGAGATACCTCTGCCATTTATAAGACCCCTAAAACAAGCTGTAATGTATGAGATTTTGAGACATATCAACAAGAATTATGTAAATAGACATTTTTCTATCATAATATTAATAATAATATGCCAGGTTAACAACAACAAATTGTTCCAAACTAACAAGTCCCATGCACAATAATAAATACATACGAACATACAGAAGCACAGCATGAAGACATGAACTCAATACAGCCCAAAATACTTTAGGTTAATTCTAGATGTGACTTTTAATGGAAGAACTATATCCAGTTTGATCATCATAGTACTTGGACCACAACATGACACCTCCATATTTTGTGCTACCTTTAATGATAGGAAGTACTTTTGATGTCAAGTCAGCAACAGAAACAAAACCACTTCCTGCAGCCTGTGGAGATGCTGGTAATCCTAAGAAAATCTTTGTTGTTGGAATATCATTAATCCATTCCTTCCATGCATTTTCAAGATTACCAACATCTGCAGAAGAATATTGACAAGGTGGATTGTTGTAAAATTGAACCCAAACATAGTCAAAAAGACCTGTCTTAAGGGCCTCTCCAAGCATAGCATCAGGAAAAGGACACTGAGGAGCAGCAGTTAAGTAAACCTTCTTTCCCTTTTTGCTATAACCAGAAAGGTACTTTGCAAGATCATCCCAATGTTGGTTTGTTCCTCCTTCGATGTCAAAATCAATGCCATCCAAAACAGCATCACCAAGTGGACGTGTAGATGAGTGTCCACCCAAGAAGTTGTTCCAAAGGTAAGTGGCAACAATTCTAGCATCCTCTGAAGATGCAAGTGAGTAGCTTCCAGCACCACCTCCAATTGAAAGAATAACTTTAATTCCTTTGGATTGACATGACTTTATGTCAGCACTTATTTTGGTGCATCCATTACTATATGCGTCACAATGACCAGCAAGGTCCATTCTTGGAACTCTACCACTGCCAAATGTGTAGAGAAAAGCTATGTTCACATATTCATAGTTTCCTGTGGCACAAGTTTCAGCCAAGGTTCCCTCATTTCCAATTGTGACCCCAGTAGATGGAAATTCCTCCACCATTTGATCCTCTTGCTAGGATCAAAATCACTAGTGAAAATATTAACAAAGTCCCTAGCTTATAACTTGTCATTTTATGCAGTTTTTTTTTTGCACTCTCGCTCTCTTTTGAATATTGAAGCTTGTCTTGGTTGTGCAATACTCGTATGAAACAGAGACTTTTATAGGTAGATAATTTGCTTTGACATTAAATATGCTTTACTTACCAATATGCGTGCCTTAACAGTTATGTTATGTATCTAATCTAATTAATAAGTATGGTATTATTGCTCATCTTTGGCTTCACATGATAGTTTTGGACTTAAACAAACGAAGTTGAATCTTGTATTGTCTCGTTTTCTTTAGGAGTATTGTCTCTTGTTAATCTTTACAACGTACGCCATTGTCTCTTGTTAGTCTTTACAACGTACGCCATTGGGAGGTCACATAAATCCATGGCGTCGTAGATTATTACAATCAGCAATATTTTTTGACAATACTCACTTTGGTGGTTTAAAGACCATATCTAATATGGACCGTCAAACTTGACTTTAACAGGAAAAAATCCAGATTAATTTTTTATTATAAAAAATCTCAAGATTAAAATTGATGAGTTTTTAAAACTCATTCTCCCTTCGACCTTGATGAATTTGTGAGCATTAACAATAGCAGGACCCCTACTAGACTTAGCTGTGCTTTCTTTACCATATGCAGGGTTATATGCAATGTTTCCATAAGTGCTGACTATTTGTCTAACCTCAACTTTAGGATTTGAAGTTCAAATTTTGAACCCTAAAATATCATTTGCTCACACTGAGTTGGATAGGCAACGATACATATTATAATTTTCAGGCATGCATTTTTAATTTGATGGTGATATGCTTCACAATAATGGAATGCATTTTTAATTTGATGGTGATATGCTTCACAATAATGGAATGCTTCATCTCATGGATAAACTTGCTAACCAGCTCGTAATTGAGATTCCTTCAAAAAAAACAAAAAAAACAGTTTGTAATAGAGATGAATTTTTTGACTCCATCTGTAAAGGCAATAATTCACACTACCATGACTCCCTAATTCTCTTTTCATTGTATTGTCTTCACCTACTGTAAATCAAAAGGGATTATTTTTGCTATCCCCATATATTTATTCGCATTTGTATTCCTAAATACAAAAGGGGAAAGTGTGGGAGACCAAAAATCATCAAGACCTGGCATCCATCTGATTGTCACCCTCTTTGTGTAGCCATTATAAAAGTTAAATAGGGTACATCCCACAACTCGAAGCATATTGATACATAGATGCATAGCACCAATGTGGAATGTCCCTTTGAGAAGTTTTATAATGGTGACACAAAGAGGGTGACTGTCAAAACGACAGTTATTGATGCGATTTTGGGTATCCCACATTCACCTGAATTATTTAGGAATACAAATGTGAATAAATAATATAGGGATAACAACCTTATGACTTCTAAAGCTTAGTTGATGACAATCAAATGACAATGTTGACAAATTGGAAGTTATGGATTGTGATTGTGTGTGGAAATACCCACAAATGTGAAAGGCAGATTGAGGACAGCTGATAATAAAAGCAGATTGTCCATTCAATATGCCTGTCTTTCAAAAAAATCCTAATTAACATTAGATTTCTATTAATATTTGCCCCCTAACTAAGTCACATATGAAATTTGCTATTTTCATAGGACTACACAAAGAGGCATAATTTACAAATAATTCTCAAGTTAAGAGAAGCTAAACATTTGCGCATTACAATCTATAAACAAAAAATATTGTTTCTTAAGCCGTAAGCAGAGCTATGATAAAATCATTCAGACATACTTAATCATCAAAGAAATAGTAAGTAAATAGAAATCTACATTGAATATGACATACAGAAAAAAAAAAAAAAGTTATAAAACCTCAATGCAAAGTCCTTGCATCAATTTATTTCTCAGCGGATATACTTATTCAACTAATTTGTCCACAATCTTCAATGACAACAGTTTCTGATGTCCTACCATTTTGTGAACCAACCTTCTCCATGGCCTGTACTACATCGTATCCTTCGACCACTTTTCCAAATACCACATGCTTTCCATCAAGCCATTGGGTCTTTGAGGTACAAATGAAAAACTGAGAACCATTAGTATTGGGTCCAGAATTTGCCATGGAAAGAATACCAGGTCCAGTATGCTTCAGCTTGAAATTCTCGTCAGCGAATTTAGACCCATAAATAGACTCTCCTCCAGTTCCATTCCCTTTGGTAAAATCTCCTCCTTGACACATAAAATCTGGAATAATACGATGGAAAGCAGAACCCTTATAATGTAAAGGTTTACCACATTGCCCAATTCCCTTTTCTCCTGTGCAGAGTGCCCTAAAATTTTCAGCTGTTTTTGGGGTAGCATCAGCAAACAGCTCCATTACTATCTTTCCAGCTTTCATTCTTCCAATTAGAATATCAAAGTAAACCTTTGGATTTGGCATTGTTACAGTTTTACCCAAATATCAAGTTCCTAGAGAGAAATAAAAAAAGAAACAGATGCATCATTGGATATACTTAAAAACCTTGTGTCATAGACTTGCACACAAAAATGTATAATTAAGCATATATGATAACTACATCTACACACCAAAAATACAAAAATCAATATCTATCTATACAGTGATAGATTGGGATCAAAATATTTACAATTGAAAAGCCTAAAATGATTGAGAATTAGATCTAAAACGAAAAACAATGTATGCCACCATGCAGAAGCTCTGTTCAAACATAGATTATGGGAACAAACAAAAAGATCACGGTGGCAACAATTGATGTAGCTTAGGTTTATGTTCTGCACTGATGTATGAACTAATCAACACAAGACCGTTCTAAGCACAGAATAAAAATAATAACAATAACACACAAAAAATGTTAATCACTCTGTAATAAATCTCTAGGAAGAGAAAACAACTAGAGATCTGATTCTACAGAAAATGATGATGATGTTTGATCATAAACAGGAAAAAGACGCAAAAGAAAACTAAAAGCCAAATACACTATGGTCAAGCCATATCCCTTTATGAAAAAAAAATAAAGAAACTAGCTTCAACCATGATTTTGAAAAATTAAATAAATGAGCTTCTACAATGATGCAATAATACAGGTTTGTACAACGGGTGACACAAGGGCTATGTTATAAGAAATTAGATGCAATAGC
>Ga0099826_10003460_pt1 | contig 10724 bp, 8 predicted proteins | sample Mtrugardesep15_FD_76830 | JGI IMG/M metagenome (GOLD analysis project Ga0099826, IMG submission 76830) | Root nodule microbial communities of legume samples collected from California, USA - M. trunc garden sep15 | ecosystem: Host-associated > Plants > Roots > Nodule | place: USA: California...
CAATTCCACATAATAGTATAAAGAAACATTTTCTTTATGACATCAAGTGGCGGTGAGTGTCATAAGAGATTGAGATTCTCCCATAATTTGACCATTCTAAAACCATATGCGTAGCATTTTCAATCTTTTTTACCAAAGAAATTTTAGTCACATTACAATCGCATAAACTTATGTTAATTAATATCACAAAATTTTGATTTTTTTTTTTCAAACTTTAGTTAGGGCTATTATATTTCACTTGTAATACTTCCTCAACATTCCGACGTAGCAAACTCATTTGGTAAAGGACCCCGGAATGAGAATTTAGAAGAAAATCTAGAATTGAAACTTAGAAAGTAACATCATCATTAATTTACTAATATTTGATTATTGAAAAATGCTCTCAACTATGAATAAAATGTAATTATTTTCATGTTTTATAAGCTTAACCTTCCACTTTTCATAAAAAAAAAGAGTTCTCGTAATCTAAAGTTTGATAAATATTATGTAAAGTCTAATAAATTATTTGGACTAGAAATCGAACTTGAACAATAGTTTTCTTTTGTATAAAAAAAGTAAAGTACAAAATAATTGTTAGATTCACACAACTTTTTAAGGGGGGAAAATAGTTTGAATCAAATTATCATTTCAAAACAAAATCGAATAGATCAAAATTTTATTCCTTTCTCTACACATTACTTAATGTCTCAAAACAACTTAAGAAGGTGCATCACCAAATTATATACAAGCTAAGAGAGTTTTCTCTTCTTGGTGATGATCTCCTATATATTCCTCATCAAAGAGAATTAATTCCATTACAACTTGAGAAAGATTTACACATGTACTTTCTCTCATATTTTCCCCAATTTTCCATTTAACAAATTACACAAGCATTGGGATTCTCTTCCATACTTTGAACATAGTAATATGTAGTCATGTGAGGATTATATGCCCTATAAGCCTTCACCATCTCTAAAACAGGATCAGGGGCTGGCTCTTTCTTTTTCTCCTCTTCTTTCTTCTCTTCCTTTTTCTCTTCCCCTTCTTTCTTTGGTTCTTCTTTCTTTTCCCCTTCTTTCTTCTCTTCTTCCTTCTTTGGTTCTTCTTTTTTCTCTTCTTCCTTCTTTGCTTCTTCTTTCTTTGGCTCTTCTTTCTTCTCTGGCTCCTTTGCTGGTCCTACTGAGATTATATCTGCTTGCCAATATTTTCGAAGTTTGCTCACAATTTTTACCGGATCCACTGTTCCTACCACGGTTAATTTCTTCTCCTTCATGTCCATGGTGATGGCATCAATCCCTACATATGGTTGCACAAGTTGAACTTACGTTATAAAATCATCTACTAAATGCATGTTTATATAGCATAATCACATTGTATCACCTTAATTTTGATTTAAAGAAAATAGATTTAATGCCATAAAACTTCACCGTTATTCTAACATGCACTAAAACTTCAAATTTTACTAAGAGAAAATATATTTGATGTGGTCAAATATTTCTTAGTCGCCAATCTCATTCTTATCCAAGAGTTGAGGTAGTGGCAATATAAATTTTTTATTGTGCATACAAGAACTTAATTCAAAGATGATTTATTAAAAGTTGACCAATTAAAAAAGGTGTCATATTAAGTGAACTTAATTCAAAGTTGACAAAGTAAAAAGTTTGAAGCAGAAAATTTGGAATCTTTGGTGTGCATTTTCATTGAATTGGATCTTGTGTCTAAATTATTTTTAAATATTTCCTCCGATCATTGTTATAAGAAAAACTTCACTTTTAAATATATAGAATGATTAATGTATTTAAAAAGTAAAGTTTTGATTATAATAGTGATGAGCGGAAGTATGTCACATATGGATATTCCTAATAAATTTGCAATTTAATATACTTTATTTTGTTTTTGACAAGAACTTAATTTACTTGATTATAAATCATCCTTACTCCTCAGTGAGGTCCATGCAAGATTTATTTAATAGTGTTACAAAATATTATAAGCACTATACGACAGACAGCACAGAATTTTTCATCAAAAATGGAAAATGAAATAGACAGCATAGAATTTTATTTCTGCAGATTATGTGAATCAAATACATACTAGTCTAAATGATGACTACTGGTGTCAATTTTCTTGCTATAAATGCACCTATATATGAAATACATGAAAGTGATGCATCAAACATGTTCCTTTCAAATCACGAAAACTCATTTCATAACATTTTATTATAACCACTGGACAATTGTTATTTTATGACGTACTAACTGATAAGGTCGTTGTCAATTTTAGTAAAAAACGTTACTATAATACCAAAGTAAAACACAAGTAGCATATTTCCTCTACAAAAAAAGTTACTATAATACCAAAAATAATTATATGTTTTTTTACTCCTCTAAAAAAGATTATTCTTTTCATTTTAAAATAATTATATTTGTGTTATCAAGACAATATCTATATGTATATTCAACAAGTATGAATGTCATAATTTTTCTGATGAACTAAGATATATATTAAAATAATATTTTGTATGATAATAAAATGTAAGGCTTTCTTAGAGAATATAATTTACTTCCATCTATCAAAACAAAAAGAAGAGAATTATGGAAGAAAAAAATAGAGTCCTAAATTGATTAAAAAACAATATAGTTTGCATTGCAGCTCAAATGTCACGTGTCAATGAATGATATTGGAGGTTTTGTCACCTACCACTAACGGGTTACCCATCAATTCATTCTCCCACAACCAGATCTCAAAATTTTATAACATTCCCTTGATTTGTGTATTCTTAAAAATCATTAATTTAGGTATCACAACTATTATATTGTTGAACAATTATTTGGTACCTGAAAGTGTTGAGACTGTCTTCAAGGCCTTCTGCTTTGCCTTATCATCTTCCAATTCTAATTTGAGCACAAACTTCTGCAATCATATAATAAATCACATATATAGTGACTTGTTTAATTAGTCCTAATTCAAATAATTATCATGTAATAACAAAATAAAATTACATCACAACACACAAAATCAAAACCATCCAAAATAAAAGTGACAAACTTTATAAACCAAAAATTCTATAACAATTTATACTTTAACCAACCAAAAGCTATATCACTTTGCATCAACAAAAATTTACAAATAAAATAAAAATTTCAATCTATACAACCACACATATAATCTATATGTTCAATCAAATACAAAAGCATGATAATTAGGGTAAAGGGAAAGAGAGAAAGAAAAACATATATAGTTTAAGGAGAATCAAGAGTGAATCCAAGGTTCTAGTCTAGTCAAAGTTAAGAAAAGAATAATCCCTTTTGGAAAAAGAAAAATAAGAAAAACAAACAAAGAATAAAAAGTATAGAAAGTTAGAATCATATACCTTCATTTTAGTGTCTCTATATGGGTGTATGCAGATGAGATGAAGAGAAATGTGAAAATGAAAGAAGTTAGAAGGAAAAATAAAATATGGTTAAGTTGAAATAAGAGAGAGGAGATAAGAGAGAGTGCTGCACGAAATCAAATAATGCTTGCTATGTTGAGAAAATAATGACACACACTTTAATACCGGAAAATGCGAATCAAAACAAGGTTTTGCAGAGTAGGAGAGAGAATGAAAAAGCTAGTGAGAGAAAATTAAACATGTTGTACTACGTACGTAGTAATAATAAGGAGTAATGGAACAGGTGGAGAGAGTAATATGAGAGACAGAGAGAGAGTAATGAGATTGTCTACTCTACGTATATGAAATAGTGATGAAAATTAACAAAACAATCACTCTCTTGTTGTGCAATAAAGCCACGTGAAGCTATGTTTTTGTTATGTTAAACAAGTTGGTAAAGCATCACCACTACACCACAGGGTGTTAAACTAGGGGTGGTCGTTTTTTCTCTCCATTTAACCAGACCATTGACCCTTGCGTTATATCGAATGTAATATTTAACGATAATAGGTAACAAAATAGTTTAGTTGAATGTCAAAATATTAAGAAACATATATGTTCGTATTGTACCATAACATAATATTTTCATGACATCGTCATTGGTACTGTAACATAACATAATATTTTAGAAAGTAAATATTTGACATTAAATGCAAAAGTGTGAAGGGAAATTAAGCAAGAAAATTAGGTTAAAATTAGGTTTAATTTTGCGAGACGAGTTAAGATTTATAAGTAAGAGAAAAAATATGACTTAATTTTCGCATGAAATTAGAAACATAGTTTGACTGTAGATAATCATTAAATGCAAAAGTGCGGAGGGAAATTAAGCGAGAGAATTATGTTAAAATTAGGTTTAATTTTGCGAGACGGGTTAAGATTTATAAGTAAGACAAAATTGTCAGTGGATTAGTGGTGAAATTGTTGAGAAGAAGTCATTAAGACTCGGGTTCGAATCCGTGCAAAAAAAATTTCAATAAAGATTTTTTAGATTAATTGCGTGGAGAAAGGAGGGAAATTTTGAGATTAAAATTAGGGTTTAATTAGGGTTAAGGATAACTTGACGGGTTAACATTTATAAATAAGATATAAGAGAGGTACCTATTCCTTTCTATAAATTATAATGAAAATTAAGGTGAAAATTAGGAAGAATATTGAATGCACATTTTGAATAATGTTATTCCAAAAAAATATGATTTTGTTTCCTTAATAACAATTATCGTTTGCATTCAATTAGAAAAATAAGTTGACTATTAGTGTTGGGGGAAATTAAGAATGCAAGTTTTGAATATTATTGATTCCAAAAAAATAATATGATTTTGTTTCATTAAGAATAATTATCGTTTTCATTCAATAAGGAAAATAAGTTGAGTGAAGTTAGGCAGAATAATTAGGTATTTGATAAGAATGAAAAAAAGAAGCGATCTAAACGTAGGGTTAATATAGTAAAAGCATGCGATAAAATTAGGTTAAAAATTAGGTTAACAATAGTGACACAAGTTAATTTTAAGGAGTAGAAGATTAATGTAATTAATTGCCTCACCCATGTTTTGTTTAGATGGGAGGAATTTAGGTATGGACCAAATATTTGTTTTATATTCTAAAAAAAATATTTGTTTTATGAGTCTTCTATAAGTTAATAAATCTAAAATTATAATTTTTCTATGTAAAACAACAGAATTTTTACTTTAAGAACTTAAATAAAGTTGAATGCATCATTTTTTGGACAATTATTTCTATTTTAAATTTTTTAACGTGTGTCTTTTGGACACATGTTAACATTTGTTTTGTTTTTATATAGGTGAAGGTTTATAATATTTCGCTTTAGTAGGTTATTATCACTTTTTTAAATGTGGATAACTCACTTAATTGAGATTTGAATTTTAATTTGTCACATGATAGTTTAATCTATTCTAATAAACCAACCATCATCAGTCCTATAAGCTTTAACTCAATTGATAAAAACAATGTATAATATATGCAAGGTTTCGGGTTTGAACCTCGGACACCATAAAAATAAAAAATAAACCCTTATCAAAGTTGTATTTTGATGCAGGGTAAATAGGGTGTCCATCCCTGTGATAAGTAAGTTTAAAATTGGGGTTCCAAAATAAACAATAAAATTAGGGCCTTGATTAAAGCTAGTAATGATAAAAAAAAATTTGGCATTTATTGAGATTATAGTTGAATTTGATTTGAAAATAGAGTAAAAGAGTAAATGGTCATTTTGGTCTCTGACTCAGGATTAAATACAGAGCAGTCCTTGAATGTGCATTTTCGTTATCAGTTTAGTCCGTGACATTAAAAACTTTTCTTAACTGATGAGGTGGCGTGTATAACATGTTAGAGGGACTAAAATGAAAGTAGAAAATGGTTACTTTGTCTCTGAACTGAAAATCAATATCCCCAAATTGAATCTTAAATCCCTTGATTCCGAATTTAATTTCCAAATCTCTAAATCTCATTTTTTTTGGGTACATCTATAAATCTCATTTAATTCCATTTTTAGTTCAATATCAATTTCTTTTTTTTGTTGTTGTTAATTCTGTGGGTTGTATTACATTCTAATGTTTATAAAAAATCACCACATTTTACTCCTCAATTCTAAAAAGTATAATATTTCTCTCATTCTATAGTGTAAGTGCAATGAAGCTGATTAGTATGTTTCTACATGGATGGATAAATGTGTTTTGATAGAAAGTAAGTTATGGTTGAAGTTGTTGTTAATTATGTTTAGTTAAGCCAAAGTATGAAGGCATTTGACATGAGACATACTATTAATTATAATTATAATAGTCCACACCATATAAACTAAACTTTTTTGATTGACAACATAAAAGATTTGGTGTTTACTATGTTCCTTTCTTGCCACAAATCTCCGCTGATTAAAAACAGCAAAAAAGAAAGAAAAAAAAAATCATTTTGAATAAAGAGGGAATTAGATGAGATTTAGATATTTAATGATTTGAGGATTAAATTCGGGATTTAGGGATTTAAGATTCAATTTAGAGATATTGGTTTTCGGTTCAGGCACCAAAGTGACCATTTTTTACTTTCACTTTAGTCCATGTGACACCTCATGCACGCCGCCTTCTCAGTTACCAATAATTTTTAATGCCAGAGACTAAACTGATAACGGAAGTGCACGTTTAAAGACTACTTTTTATTTAATCATAATTCGAGGACTTTTGTGACATCGAAGTGCAGAGTGAGGGATCAAAATGATCATTTACTCTTTGATAATGCATTATCATGTTAAACGTATCCAAAGCAAAGAAATTCATCAATTCTACCTTGGTCCTTAATTAGTCCATGTTGTTATAACTTCAATGATAAGGATCATTAAAGTGGTAAAATATTTTCCTTATAATCCTTGATTGTACCTTAGATGTGAGCCATCAAGAACAAGTGACTTTGATCCTACGATGTATTAATGTGACAAGTGATAAGATAAAAAATAGGAAAAAAATTTCTTTGAGTTCTTAAAGGTAGATGATACACCCGAGCTCAACTGAGTGGATCTGTGATCAACCGTGAGTTCATGACAACTAGATAGAATTATGAATTTTTGAGTTGATAAGATGATATGCATTTTTTCTTTTTTGAATCTGCCAAATGTATTAAGTCTAGCCGGCGTAAGACATCGAGCAAGAACTAAAGGGAACAAATACAAGGTGCCAGATTTATGCGGAACACCACCCACACAAACGTCCCGTATACATGAGGAACCTAATCCCAAAAAAATGCACTAAGCTGCTACCCTCCCAAAGTAAAAACTTTCTTTAACTTCTACAACATAGCAGAACCGAATGCAACAAGGAAGAACAAAAAGAAAAGTGGCGCCTGACATAAGGAAATGCGTAACAAAGATAAGAATAAACTGCCAAACAATCCTACTGCCAGCAAAAACAGCAACGCACACCAGCCCAAAAACAAACCTCCAATAGCAGCTTCAACCAACCTAAAAAGAACCAATAAACCTCCACAAGAAACAAACTACGACCTATCTCTTAAGAAATTCCTTTGGGTTCCAACACCATTCGTAATGCATGCATGCCGGAATATTAATCCTATTGAAAGTCCATCTCCAAGATAACACCTTTACCTCATCCACTAATTCGTCCACCTCCGTCACTTGATTATTGAAAATTCTATTATTTCGTGCTCTCCAAATCACCCCAATGGCGGCGTGCCAAATAAGCCAAAAACCACGACATATCTTTTTATTTCTCTCCCAACCACTCCAACAATGAGAAAAGATAAACATATTGGGAGGAATTAAAAAATCACAATCTAGCCATCACATTAAACCCCTCCAAACACGGCTAGATATAGAACAATGAAGGAAAAGATGGTTCACTGTTTCCGCCTCATCACCACACAACACACAAAGAGATGAAACCTCCGGAGGAAGGGCATTTCTCAACTCAAGATTCACCCTCGTCGGAATACGATTTAGCAAGAACTTCCAAGAGAAAGCCACCACCTTTGATGGTGCGGGACTCTCCCAAACATGAGAAAACACTTTCTTCTCCTCATCACACCATAATTCTTCCACCATCACCAATCCCACCAACTTCTCATAAGATGATTTAACCGAAAACCGTCCATTATCCTCTAACCTCCACCTCCACCCATCCCCCTATTCGAGTGGTCGAAACCCCACTAACTCCTCTCGAAGGTCATCCAATAAATGTTTCTCCCACACAAACAACCGCCTCCGCCATTCGAAGTTCCACACCATATTCGGACTAGGCTCTCCAACCATGCCCCCACACTCTCCCCTTTTTGATTTGAAATAGAAAACAATCTCGGATATCTACCCCGAAAAGGCATGCCACCCCTCCAAGCATCCTTCCAAAAACTAGTTTTCCTTCCATTTTCCACACACCTAACCAATGTCGAGTTAAACCACGAAACCCCACCAAACTCCTCCAAACTTACAATATCCTTCCACCAAGATGAAGTCCATCTCGGCCAAGTATTAGAAGTACCTTCCAATAACAAAGATACATTGTCACCATATTTAGCCACCAAAACCTCCTTCCATAAAGCATTATCCCCAACCAACAACCTCCATCTCCATTTAGCTAGAAGACTCACATTGACCACCCTAATATCCCTCACTCCCAACCCACCATTTTTCTTCTTTTGACAAATTGACTTCCACTTCACCCAACTAATCTTCCTCCCACCACCAACACAACCCCATAAAAACTCTCTTTGCAAGCGAACAATCTTCTTCCACACCACGCCGACATCTTCATAAAAGATAAATAGAAAATGGGGATGGAATTAAGAATGGAGTTTATAAGGACAATTTTTCCCCCACAACTTATATACTTGTTCCGCCACAAGTTCAACTTCCTATCAAAGAGATCTATCAAGGGTTGCCAAGTGGAGCATCTCCTATGATTTTCCCCCACCGGAAGCCCTAAATATTTAAAAGGAAAAAAAAAATTACAAGCCATCTTCATAAACTCGGTTTGAACATTCACCCCAATCAAGCAATTTTTCACAAAATTAACCTTCAAACCCGAAGCCTTTTCAAAACCTTGAAGCAAAGCCTTTAAGGTCCATAAGTTTTCCACCGTCGGAGTACTGACACAAAGTGTATCATCCGCATATTGAAGGTGTGAAACCTCCACCTCACTCCCGGCAAAACGGAACCCCTCATACAAATGAAGAGAAACCGCATTCCGCATCAATCCACTAAAACCCTCCACAACCACCAAAAACAAAAAAAAAGGAGCCAAATGATCACCTTGTTTAAGGCCCCTTTGAATATTAATTTCCTTCGTAGGACTCCCATTAACTAGGATTGACATACTCCCCCCACACACATAAGCCTTCATTCAATCCACCCACATATGACAAAAACCCAATCTAACCAACATATACTCCAAAAAACTCCAATCCACCGAGTCATAAGCTTTTTCGAAATCAACCTTGAGGATCAAACACTTACGTTTCGCTTTCTTGGCATAATCCACCAACTCACCAATTACCATGACTCTATCCACCAAATTTCTCCCTTTAAGGAAAGCCGATTGATTGGAAGAAATAATAGAATTCATAACACCGACCATTCTTCTAGCTAATACCTTTGCTAGCAACTTGTAGAGGCATCCTAGCAAAGATATCGGCCCAAAGTCTTTCAACTCCATGGGAGAAGAAACCTTAGGAATCAAAGCCACAAAAAATGCCTACATACCTCTAGGCAAAACTCCATTGGCATGGAATTGATCAAACATAACCCTCACCTCATTCTTGATCAAATACCAAAATTCCTTAATGAAAGCGAAATTAAGACCGTCCGGTCCCGGACTTTTATCCCTGTTACTCTCCTTCACCACCGCCTCAATCTCCAATAAGGAAAAAGGAGCAATAAGTCCCCCATTTTCAACCTTGGTTAGAGAAGGAAAAGGAACCCCCTCCAACTTTGGCCTAAAACATGATGGATTTGCAACATGATTAGAGAAATAGTCAAACACCTCTTTTCGAACCTCCGTTGGAGACACCACCCACCGCTCATCAACCTTTAACGCCTTGATGGAGTTTACACTAAACCTTCTTTTAATACACGAATGGAAAAACTTGGAATTCACATCCCCTTCCTTCAACCATTTAGCTCTAGATCTTTGAACAATCGAAACATCCCTAGCCTTAAGGATCCTCCAAACTTCGCTAAATTTAGCTTTTCTACTAGAAATTTTGCCCTCCTCCAAACCCACCTCCTCACCTTTTTCATCCAACTCCTTAATATGTTAATTTACACTTGAGACAGTGATCCCCTTGTTAGATCAAGTGATTACGTTGTGAAAGGGGTTTTGTTTATCAGTTGTGGGTTCCTAGACTACTCCAAAGAAGACATAAAAATAAAGTGAAGGAGACCGATAAAGAACAAATAAAAGGATCATATGTAAAGATATATATGTTCAATTTGATATATGTATTGAATAATTACATCTGGGTATTTATAGACTTAGAATAATTGTTCTCGTGAGTTTAACTCAGTTGATAGGGACAATCTGTTAGCACAGTTAGAACAATCACTATGTTCTTTACGCAGCGGAAGTGCTTATTAAGAATAAGCTATTTTATGCAAGATGAAACGAAACGATAAAAAACAGAGCAAGAGAAAAACTCTATGAAAATTTTATTCACACTTGTGTCACTTGTATTTTTTTCTATATTATTTACAACGCATGAGTGAGTATATATACAACAAGATGTTGTAACAAACTCTTGTAACAAGATCACTATATTGGTTAACAGGCTAACCAATGTTTGTTACTAGACTCAGCTTCTGATCAGA